>Ga0100378_1001788_pt1 | contig 22002 bp, 19 predicted proteins | sample CryGeymeta201502_FD_81535 | JGI IMG/M metagenome (GOLD analysis project Ga0100378, IMG submission 81535) | Groundwater microbial communities from Crystal Geyser aquifers in Utah, USA - Crystal Geyser metaG 2015-02 | ecosystem: Environmental > Aquatic > Deep subsurface > Groundwater | place: USA... | reverse complement strand
TGACTAAACAAAAAACAAGGGGTAAAAATTATAAGGAAAAAGAGTTGAAGTGCTTTCACAGTTATAAATTTATTTGTAAAAATAATTAAAAAATAATGACTGTTATCTTTTTTAACAAACTTTAGTGATTCTTTTGAATGCTATAAGCCATCCAAATCATCATCATCAACATTTTTTTGTTTTTTTGATTTTCTTTTAAAAAGGCTAAAGAACGAATCAACAAGTTCTCCAAAAGTATCAAATTCCTCTTTGTAAGAGATTCCAACACCTTGCGTATAAGGACTATTTATTTCTAGCAAAGAAAATTGGTTGGATTTATTAAATGCTTTAACTCTTAATTTTCCATCTTTAGATATTTTATATTCAAGGGTAACATCTCCTATTAAATTATTATTATTTTGTCCTGTGGGAGAATTCTGCCTATCTGATAATCCAAAATTAGAATCTATTACTAATCTATCGTTAAACAGTTGAGTTGAAAGTGCTAATTCTAATTCCTGACTCGAAATTTCATCACCTGGTCTGTAGTTTACACCAATATCAAATTCATTACTAATTTTGGAGAGCCAATTACTCAATTGGTTAGAAAGTAATTCACTCGTAGCTGTTTTTTCCAGACCCGCATTTCCAGCAACACCATCAACACCAGGAGGAGGTAAAAAACGGTTTAACACCAATAAGGAAAATACTTGTTTGTTTAATTCTTGTATGTTTTCTTCTTGGTTACTTACATACAAAACACTTTTTACTTTACTTTTTGTGTCTTCATCGGCAGTTGGTAAGGAAATATCGAATGAAATTTCGGGAGTCAATAGGGAATTTCTTAATCGAAGTGTTAAATCTACGGGAATTCTTTTTTTAAGCACATCTGATGTATCGATAGCCATTAATAAATCGAAAAGTCTTGCTCGGGTTCTATAGGTTGCACTTATATCTATTATTGCGTCAAGAGGATTTCCATTCCATTTAATAGAACCTCCTTCTAATAAATTAAATCGTTTATTAATTACATTTTGAAGTGTAAAAAGGTAATCTCCACTTTTAATGATATAAGTTCCAAATATATTAAAATCTCCTTCTGTGTTAATTTCTAACTTAAGATTACCATTCCCTGTGCTTTTCATGATATCGCCTACTTTCTCATCAAAAATCAACCTAACTTCAGCAGCATCAGTTACATCTAGGTCAAATTGCATATCTATTTTTGATAAATCTAATTTTTCTTCTTTGTTTATAATTAAACTTGATGAATCTTTAGTAACAAAACTAACAAAACTGTTTTCCTGAATTTCTTCGCCACCTCCTAAAGGAATACTAAACACAGTTCCTTTCGTAGTTTTTAAACTCACATCAATATTAGTTTTTGAATGTTGTTGGTCGTAAGCAATATCAACATGCCCTGTTCCGAAAGCTCTCCCAAAGAAATCTCCATAGTCAACTTGTTTGGTATTTAACACCATAAACTCTTTAAACTGCACTCCTAAATCTAAATTGAAATTTTTAAAATTAGTATGCAAGAGTGTTCCTGAAGTATGTGCTTTGTTTTTCTTTTCATCAAATAGCGTAACATGATCAAAAGAAATCATATCGGACACAACATTTATAGGTAGTGTAGGAAAAGAATAAGTTGTTTTTAAATAATTAACTGTAAATTTTGTTTCAGTTAAGTTTATTTTTCCTTTTAATTCTGGTTGTTTAAGATTTCCTTTTATAGAAATAGACGCATTTGCTTTTCCGCTTAAATCAGAAACAAAATCATTGACATACGTATCAAATATACTGAGTTCAGTTTGATTTAGTGTTAATGTAAAATTGATGTTGTTAGTTTCTTTTTTAGGGAAATATTTTCCATCCAACAATATGGAAGGAATCCTATCAATATAAAACTTAGAATCTAATGATAAAAACTCATCTTCGGAGTTCCATCTTGACTTGATATCACCCTCTCCTATTAGATAATCATTTATTTTAAGTTGGTTAATTTTTAAATCTGAGGTGAATAAAAAATCATTGTTTACTTTTTTTATAGAAGCTACTCCATTAAAAATACCATCTATTTGAACCACATCTTTTGGTATTAGCTTTTTAAATAGAGAAAGATTGAATTTTTCAAAATAAACGTCTAATTGATTATTCGTGTTGTTGTCATCAATTATTCCATCTATTAATAATTTTTGAGTTTCGTTAGAAAGTTTAAAATTTGAAATACTTATTGAACTTGAATCTAACACAATCAAATTGTTGGGAGAAATGTTCCAAACAGTATCATTAAGTACGATATAAGAATTCAAAAATTGGCTTTTAATTAATTTTGGCTGAAAATGTATAATATTAGTGATGAAACCCGAACCTGATAAATCAGATGTATCTTTTTTCCAATGAAAGTTAGTTGAAAGAGAATCATTTTTCATCATGCTTGTTAATTCAAACGCTTCTAAATGCAAGCTGTCTAACCCAAAAATATATACATCACTAATTTTTGATTCTATATTTAGAGATTCGTTTGTTGCGTTTCCAATAAAACTAAAGTTTTTTAAAATAGTGCCGAAAACTTCAATTTTATCTGCATTTCCATTAATGGATAATTTGTTTTCGGAGGAATTGTAAAGTCCGTTGAGTTGAGTATTTGGGCTAAACCTTATATTGTTAAAAAACAACTTGGTTAGGATGTCAGTATTGTAAATTGTAGCATCAAAACTAAAATTGTTGGTTATATTTTGGGTTAGATAGATTTGATTATTTTGTGATGGTAAATAGGTGTAAATTATATTATTGATAACAGCAACAAAATCATTAATTTGATAGTTTCCTTCAATGTTAATATTAGCAAAATCTGCATTTACACTTAATTTTTTAATGTCATTTTCAATGTAAGATGTTAATTGGGTTGAAGGAATAAATATAGAATCTATTTTATCTATGTATGTAGAATTTTTTAATTGAATTTCCCCCTCAATATTATCAATGTTGTTGCCTTTCATATTTGCCATCAGGATAGTAGAAAAACGTGTTTGCATTTTTTCTTTTGTTTTTACTAAATTCAATTTACCCAACTTAGCTTCTTTAATATTTGCAATAAATTTGAATTCAGGAATTTTTTTCGATAAATCAACTGCTCCATCAAAATCAAACACAATGTTTTCATCTTCAACAGCTAATTTTCCACTAAAAATTTGATTTTTGAAATTACCATCTACATTTATATGAGAATATTCATAATCTCTTATAATTATATGTTCTATATTTCCTGTTAATGTTGCATTTATGTCTTCAATTGAAAATCCGCTTCCCTTTACTTCAGAATTTAGAGCTATTGTTCCTATTTGACTTGGAATTTCTAAAAACTTGCCTAAATAAAATCGTTTTGTTCTAACTTTTCCTTGGTAATAGGTATTGTCTTCCTTAAATTTTAATGAAATATCAGTATTTATTATTCCTAAATCGGTTTTAAGTGTTCCATAAGCAACAAAATCATGAATAAACCCCGACAATGTTCCTTTAAAATTCATATTACCTAAATGGTTTATATTTTTGGGTAATTTTATAAAAGTTTCCTTAACAAAAGGATATAAAGGTATTTGTTCTAATTTCTCTTTAGAAGTATTAAGTTCTTTTATGGTGATGTATAAAAATAAATCATCTGGGTTAGGTATTCCTGAAATATCTGCATTTCCTTTAAAATAAGTGCCATCATCAGTTGTAATTTCCAATTTCCTGCCTTTCATCCCAGCCAGAGTTCCTTTCACTTCTCCATTAAAAATGACTGATTTATCTAAACAATCTAATGCTGAAGCAAAATGACAGATATCTCTAAAACTAACTAATGATGAATCAAAGCTTGATGTAATTTTCACCTCAGTAATGAAATTAGCTAAATTTGAAAAACTATCTGTTGCAAAAACGATAGAACCATTAATTAATGAATTGGGTGTTTTTAAAACCAATTGCTCCGCTTCTATTCCTTTTCCTGAAATTTTAAATTGTGTTACTAAATTATCTAACTGAAAACCCCTTTTTTCATGAAATTTGAGTTGTTCAATTCCACAAGCAACTCCATCAGAAAGAAATTCAACATCATTTAGCACCGTTGTTAAATAGGAGATATCAACATGATTATAATCTATTCCTGCTAATTGTTCATCGTAATTGAAATTATCATAAACAAAATGTCCTTTAGTAATTTTAACCTGGTTTAATTTCACTTGCCAATTACTTTTTGTGGAAGTGGTGTCTTCTGATGAGAAATAATCAATTATAAAGAATAAATTATTGTGAACTGAATCTTTTTGATGCTGAAGATTAAAATAAGGTTGATTAAGTTTTACGTTTTTCAAACCAATATATTTTGTTGAAAGCGAAACACTTAAATTAACAGTAATTTCTTTTATGTTAGCCAAGGTATCTTCATTCAAATCTTGAACATATAGATTTTTTATTGTTATTTTATTTAAAAAAGAAATGTCAACACTTTCTACGGTAATAGTGGTGTTTAATTCTTTAGAAAGATAATTAAGGTATTTTTTAACTATAAAAGTCTGAAATGAAGCATTGTAAACAGTAAGCATCAATAAACTGCTTATCAGCAGAACAAAACTTACTGCAACTATTGCTATTTTATTTCTTTTTTTGATAGTTTTGAATGTTTAAACGAAAGTCAAAATTACATTTAATGCAGCAATCTTCCATAATAATTTTAGGAATAGAATCTTCTTGTGATGATACCGCAGCTGCAATCATCAAAGATGGCAAAATCCTTGCCAATGTTGTTGCTAATCAAGATGTTCACATCGCTTATGGAGGAGTTGTTCCCGAATTGGCTTCGAGAGCTCATCAACAAAACATTGTTCCTGTTGTGGACGCTGCTTTAAAAAAAGCAGGTGTTTCAAAAAGTGAGCTTTCGGCTATTGCCTATACAAATGGACCTGGTTTGTTAGGTTCATTGCTTGTGGGAAGTTCTTTTGCAAAATCATTTGCGTTGGGGTTAAAAATCCCTCTTATTGAGGTAAATCACATGCAAGGACATATTTTAGCTCACTTTATTGCCGCTCCTGATGAGCAAAAAAAAGCTCCTTCATTTCCTTTTTTATGCCTAACAGTAAGTGGTGGACACACTCAAATTGTTCGTGTAGATGATTTTTTAAAAATGGAAGTTATTGGAGAAACCATTGATGATGCTGCAGGAGAAGCGTTTGACAAGGTTGCTAAAATGCTTCAATTGCCCTATCCGGGTGGTCCATTAGTAGATAAATATGCTCAATTAGGAAATCCTAATCGATTTGTTTTTCCTCACCCAAAAGTGGAAGCTCTTAGCTTTAGTTTTAGTGGATTAAAAACTTCTGTACTCTATTTCTTGCAAAAGGAACTTGCAAAAAATCCAACTTTTATTACAGAAAACTTAAATGATATTTGTGCTTCGGTTCAAAAAACCATTGTTGATATTTTAATTATTAAATTAAAAAATGCTGTTAAACAAACAAATATCAATCAAATAGCCATTGCTGGAGGTGTTTCTGCAAATTCTGAGCTTAGAAAAAAATTAGAAGATTTAAAAAATGAAGGATGCGATGTATTTATCCCAAAGTTTGAATTTTGTACCGATAATGCAGCCATGATAGCCATTACAGGGTATTTTAAATTCCTACAACATCAATTTTCTACCCAACAAAGTATTCCTAATGCAAGAATGAAATTGTGAAAAAAATTCTTAGTGATTGGTTTTCCATTGATGCGTTGCATCTTCAAAAATTTCTTTACCAAAAACAGGCACTTTAGCTTTTATTTCTTCTGTAATAAACCTACAAGCATCAAAAGCCATTGCTCTGTGTTTGGATGAAGTGAACACAAACAAACAAATTTCGCCAGCTTTTACCACTCCTAAACTGTGGTAAATATGTAAGCATGTTAAATCAAACTTTTCAAAGGCAGCTTCTCTAATGTTGTGAAACTCTTTTTCAGCCATATCTTCATAAGCAGAATAATCTATTGCTTGAACAATTTTTCCTTCTATTTCATCAGCTCTCACTTGTCCTAAAAAAATGGAATGACCTCCAATGTTTGTTTTTACTTGGTGATGAGCAATTGAGTTTGCAATTTTTTCAGGAGAAATAGCTCCTTGCATGAATACTTTTTTCATTTTTGTATGTTTTTAATAATTTAGGTTTTTGTGATTTCGTTTCTAAATTGATGGGCTGTAAATATTTTTAAATTAACTCTATCTTGGTAAAGTGTTGGGCGTATTTGTAGAGTTTGTTCATTCAATAACTTTAAGTTTTTCTTTTAACTGTTTTGTTAAATAATAGCCTCCAGTTTGTGCTGCTTCACCTTTAAATTCGATAAGTTTAGCATCACGTAATTGCTGTATATACCTCTCAATAGTTCTTTCACCTCCCAACTGTGTTATTTTTTGATATTCAGGAATACGTTTGCCTTCGTTAGAAATAATAGCTTTTAAAAGAATTGTCAATTTTTCTTTTACTCCCTCAGTTGCTCCCTCAATTGCTCCGTCAATAGCTCCGTCATTTGCACCGACAACTGCTCCGTCATTTGCTAAAGGAATAGTCATTTTAAAGGTTTTTCCTTCAATAAATGTGGGATTGCTTTGTCCGGAGTATTTTTTAATAAACTTGTTTACATTAATTACTCCAGAGCCTAATTCATCAACTCGACCAAGTTGCATAAAGAATTTAGCAATAACTGGATTTTTTGGAAAAGGAGAAAAATCATCTATCGATAAATTTCCTGTTCCGTGCGGATTATTGGCATTTTCGGTTTCAACCCTATCAGCATAAATAATAAAAGTTGTTGGTTGGGCATTGGTATATTCACGATGAACAATAATATTGGCAACAATTTCTCTAAATATAGCAGTTCGTAAACTTTTTCGTTGGTCGCCTTCGGTGTAAAATTTATCTGGTAAATGTTTGGCAACAAAACCTAATAACTGGTCATAAGCATCTATTAAATTGGTTTGTATGTACAAACGATCATCATAACGGTCGGTATTGCTTATTCTTACCAAAGCATCAATTTTATAATGTGGTAAAACCTGTTGTATTACTTCGTCTTTTCCCAACAATAAAATGGCAGCAAGGGTATAACCTTCTTGCCCTGTTTGATAATCTCTTTTCCAAAGTCCTGCTTTTTGTAACAATTGTTCATCATTAAGAGATAACCATGGATGATTGGCTTCGTTGCTTTTGATGAGATTACGAAGTTTTGGAAACAATGTAGGATTGAAATCAAAAAACTGAATTCCAGGATAAATAATTCCTTCAGTGTAATGTGTTCGTTTTCGGTTGTAAATTTCTGCAATTTGGTGTGGTTCGGTTACCTTAAAATCGCCATCATTACTTCTGTCGTAAACTACGCCTGCCGATTTATGTAATTGCGAACTGCACGGAACTTGTATGTGAATTATTGTTTTATTATCAATGTTATAAACCTGCGGAAACAAAATAAAGGGAGGGTCTAATTTTTCGGGATTATTTGAAAGGTTGACTAAATTAGTGGTAATCGTTTCTATTTTAGTTGCATCAACTCCTATAATGTTTCCATCATTATCTGCTCCCAATAAAATATTACCACCATCACGATTTAGCATGGCACAAATAGACTCAAACAAATTACCTGGAAGTTGAGTATGCGATTTTTTAAACTCCAAACGAATGCCTTCGCCTTGTGTTAGTATATTCTTTACTCTTTTTATATTTTGACTTTCGGGCATGTTTTTTTGTTAATTTAAATTTTTGTTACTACTCAGGTAGATATTTTTTTTCGCTATCAACGTCATAACTCTAACTATTTATCCCACGTAACAATTCCGTCTTTTAAATTGATTAGATTATCAAAGCCATGTGCTTCTAAAAAAGCAATACAAGTTAAACTCCGAACACCATGCTGACAAAAAACTACTGTTTTTTTGGAACGATTTATTTTTTCTAACTGTGTCGGAATGTCTTGAAGAGGAATGTTTATCGCATTTAAAACTTCAATTTTCGGTTGTTCCCAAGGGGCTCTGACATCTATGATTTGGATGTCTTCATTTGTTAAAAGTATTTTCAATTCTTGAGCGGTAATTTCTTTTTGTTTGGTTGTTTGTTTTTCTATCCCACAAAAGAAATCATAATCAAACTGCTCAAATGCTGTTGCATTGGCAAGTACTTTTTCAAATTCTTGTTCAACACGCTGAATTTTTAACACATAAAAACTAGCTTCAAGTGCGTTGTAAATTTGCATTTTTCCAGAAAGTACGCTTCCAATTTCTAAAATAATTTTCAAAACTTCATTGGCTTGTTGCGTACCAATTAACCCTGGAAGAACTCCTAAAACGCCAACTTCAGAACAATTAGGCACACTTCCTTGTTGTGGCGGAGTTGGAAACAAACAACGATAAGAAGGTCCGTTTTTGTAATTAAAAACAGTAACCTGTCCTTCAAATTTATAGATGGCACCGTAAACAAGCGGTTTGTTTGTAATTACACAAGCATCATTTACCAAATATCGGGTTGAAAAATTATCTGTTCCATCAACAATAATATCATAAGCTGAAAAAATAGTCAACGCATTTTTGGTGGTTAACTTTTCAGGATAAGTTTTAAAATTCACGTAATTATTTAAAGCACTCAATCTTTTTTTTGCTGCTAATGCTTTGTTAATCCCTATATCTTCAATGGTAAATAAAACTTGTCGCTGAAGGTTGGTTTCATCAACCGTATCAAAATCTATGATGCCAATATTTCCTACTCCTGCTGCTGTTAAATATAGCAATACAGGACAACCTAAACCGCCTGCACCAATAACCAAAACCCTCGATGCTTTAAGTTTTTCTTGTCCTTCCACTCCTATTTTATCGAGAATTAAATGACGGTTATACCTATTTTTTTCTGAATCTGTGAGCAATTTATTTGAATTTAATTTTGTGCTAAATTACGTTTTTTGATTTTTTAACAACTATTTCTTTCCTTTACAAATACAGAGATACTAAAAAAAGCTACTTTTGGAATTGATATTTCTCATAATTTGAATATGTTAGTTAAAAAAATCTTTCCTTTCTATTTATTACTATTTCTTATAGGTGCTTTTAATTATTGCAAAGCAAGTGTAGAAACTGATTATCAAACAGCAAACAAACACTATAGCGAACAAAAATACAGTGAAGCTATTGCTACTTATGAAGCTATGTTGGCTACCAATCAAATTTCTGCTGATGTTTATTATAATTTAGGTAATGCTTATTTTAAAACGAATCAATTGCCAGCTGCAATTTTAAACTATGAAAGAGCGTTGAAGCTAACTCCAGACCATGAGGATGCCCTTTTTAATTTAAAATTAGCTAACTCAAAAACCATTGACAAAGTAGATAGACTTCCCGCTATGTTTATAGGGAATGCTTGGCAAAACTTGGTTACATCAAAAACCGTTACTACGTGGTCTTCTCTATGTATTTTGTTCATTTTTATTTCTTTACTTCTATTCATTAGTTACCTTTTGATTCATATTGTTTTTTTGAAGAAAATAGGTTTTTATGGCGGTTGTATTTTCTTAGTAATTAGTCTGTTTACATGGTTTTTAGCTGCACAACACGCATCCATATTAGAGCATAATACTGAAGCGATAATTTTTTCATCAGTAGTTACGGTTGTTAGTGAGCCTAATGAAAATGCAAACAAACTTTTTAACTTACACGAAGGATTGAAAGTAAATTTAATAGAATCATCTAACAGTTGGTCTAAAATAAAAATTCCTAATGGAAATGTGGGTTGGATTAAGAATGAATCTTTGCAGAAAATTTAACACCAATTGTTATTATTCAGGTATCTTTTGTTTCTAGCAATCCCGATAACCAACGGGATACCAACAAAAATAGCTTACTCAAATTCCCCGAAAAGCTAAGTGATTTGAGTATAATAGTAAATACTAGCACTGCAAACACAAGGAATAGATTTACATTCGGCACATAAATATTTTTTTTCTAAACTGTCTTTTTGCCAAAAGTTTTCAACTTGTTTGATGCAAGTAAAATTCATTTTTGACAATATGTTTTTTAATCCATTATGTTGATTTCGATTCCATAGAATAGAAATATAACTTACCGATTCATACTTATTTGTATCGAAAAATGCTTGAATGAGTTCTGTTGCAATTCCTTTGTTTTGCATATTTGGATGAACAGCTACTTGTTTTATAAGTATTGTTTTCTTTGAATTTTGTGTAACTAAAAATTCATTTATCCCCCCATTCTCATCATGAAAATTGGTGTTTAAATTTTGGTCTGTAATTCGTTCTATTACAATAAACCCAACTAAATAATTAGCACTGATTTTTACCCAGCAATTTAATGTTGTAGATGCTTGAATTAACCTAAAATAATTGGAAGTTAGGTAATCTTTTCCAAAGCATTCATTACTTATTTCTACAAGGAAAGGAATGTCATTTTCAATAAATTCCCGTAACATTAGAGTGTGAAAATAGCTAACATAAATCCAACAATTATTACAGCAAACCTTTTAAAATTAAACTTATGATTTTCTGATGATTCAAATAAAATGGTAGTAGAAATATGCATCAAAACGCCTACAGCCAAAGCCATTAAAACGGTTAGGTCTTCAAGGAAGATAGTTCCATAATGCTGGGACAAAAACAATCCCAATGGTGCAGAAAGAGCAAATAAAACGATAAAAAAAACGCTACTCACTTTAGATTTTAAATTTGTAATTAATAAAGTAGCCAACACAATAGCAATTGGTATTTTATGAATAACTATTCCTAATAGTAATGAATTATTATGGTGTTCATGTTGGTGAGCTGGGTCTAACAGTGCCATTCCTTCAATGAATGAATGTAGCCATAAACTAATAAAAATAGAAAAAGGAAATACATGTGTTTTATCAGTATGATGTGAATGAAAGTGTCCATGTTCTATTCCTTTAGAAAACAATTCTAAAAAAAGTTGAAACACAAATCCAATTAAAATAAAATACCCAACTTTAGTAGATTTAACTTCGTATAATTCAGGTATTAAATGAAGTACGCATAAGGCTAATAAGTAAGCCCCACTGAATGAAAGCAATAATTTTAGGTACAACCCTAAGTTTGGTTTAATTAAAACAACTGCTAATCCACTTAAAAAGGCAGCAATGAACAGAATAATATACACGAAGTTATGCTCCATTTGAGTTTAAATGTTATTTGTTTTTGTAGCAATCAAAATTAATCTATCCGAGGTATCTTCGTTAAATGCATTCAAATTGTAATCTCCAAAAACAGCTTCAATACTAAGACTAGCCGCTTCAAAATAGGCTAAAAAATCTTTATAAAAAATTATTTTTACTTGTTCAGTAAATTTAAAATCTTTGTCATCATCATTAAATGAAATTTCTTTAACAATGAAATTATCAATAATTTTTTTCTCAATTAAAAAATCAAGATGTTCAATTTTTTTGTATTCAGAAGGTAACAATGAATTTATCACTTTTTTTGAATTCATAAAATCCAACACAAATCTACCACCTTTTTTTAGGCTTTTAGAAATAGCATTAATAGCTTGTTGATTATCTTTATCGTCCACAAAATAACCGAAACTTGTAAATAAATTAAATGCGGTATTGTAATAATTTAAATTCAACGGATTTCTAATATCATTTACATAAAACTTAAGTTGCTTATTTTCAAATTTTTTAGCTGCCGAAATACTATTTTCTGATAAATCGAAAGCATCTACTCGATATCCTAATTTATTCATATAAATAGCATGCCGTCCTTTTCCGCAAGCTACATCTAACAGTAAGTCATTTTTAAATGGTTTTAAATAGATTAATAAGTTAGAAATGAATAATTCGGCTTCGTCTTCATCCCTATCTTTATATAATAAATGATAATAAGGACTATCAAACCACTCTTCAAACCAATTTTCATTCTTCTTAGTCATGCTTACTATTGCAATTAGTGTTTATCCATAAAGTCGGGAAGACTGAATAATAGTGCAAATGTATTAATCTATAAACTAACATTGCAACAACAAACTAAAAACATTATCAATATTATTTTTCTTTTAAGTTTTCTTCAATTAAACAATTTGAAGCTTTTTTTGTTATTATTTAAAACTTTGTTTAAACTGGGAGTTAATTTATTATATTTGTGTTAATTTTTACTAAATACAGTTATTATCAAGTGAATAAATAAGTTGAAAAAAAATTTATATTACAATAGAATAGTAATAACAAAATATTTTTATCTATCGGTTTTATCGTTAAAATGTTAATTTTCGTCTTTAAATTCTATAACTTTACACATTAGAAAAAATAAATTAATATTATTCTTGTTAAATAACTTTGAATTAATATCTTTGGAATCGAAAATTTTAGTCAATGGAGAATATACATGATTTTTACACTAAAATGGAAGATGGTAACATACTGCTTTCTTTCAAAGGGGAGGTAACTTCTGACTTACTTACATCTATTCTTCAAATAATGGAGTCTAAGATGGAAACATTGGCTGAGCCACCAATAATTAAAAAGAAAGTTTACAATATTTTAGTGGAATGTTTACAAAATTTATATCATCATTTAGAAAATGATGATTTAGCAACACCTATGAATGAGAAGAGTGCATTATTTATGATAAAAAAACAAGATGATGAATACTCTATCATGACAGGAAATTATATTATGAATGAAAATGTGCCTTCTATGAAAAATAGGTTAGACACCATTAATTCAATGGATACACTTCAACTTAAGACTTACTATAAAGAGGTACTTAATAATGGAGAAATGTCAACAAAAGGTGGCGGTGGGCTTGGCATGATAGATATTGCAAGAAAATCTGGAAAAAAATTAGAATATAGATTTGACAAAGTAGATAATAAATTTTCGTTTTTTAGCTTAAATGTTAAAGTAGCTCAAAAAACAAAAGAAGAAAAAGAAAACGTATAACAATTAAAAAAATAAGAAATTATGGAAATAATTATACTAGAAGGAACTCCTAAAACACCAACTGTTGAGTTTAAACCATTAGAAGGTTATTTATTATTAAGAGGAAGATCTATTCCAGAGAACTCTATTGAGTTTTACAAACCTCTAATTGATGGATTGGAAGCTTATAATCAAAACCCTCAACCAACCACTAATGTTGATATTCAATTGGAATATTTTAATACTAGTTCTTCTAAATGCGTGTTAGATGTTTTAAAAAAGTTAGAAGTTATTAATGGAAATAGTAAGGTTACTATTAACTGGTATTATGAGGAAGATGACGAAGATATGCTAGAAGCTGGTGAAGATTACCAAGCTATTATCAATGTTCCATTTAAAATGGTAGAAGTAGAAGAATAATATAATTTCACACAAATTGTTAACTAATAAAAAAAAGACGTTGAGAATTCAACGTCTTTTTTTTTAAATGAAAATTTGCATTTTTGGTAGCTGAACTTTTCTTTTTACATTGTAAATACCAATTTACCATCTATAAAAGTTTGTATCACATTAGTTTTTAGCATTTTCTCCGCACTTATTTTCATAATATCTTTATCAAGGATAATGAAATCGGCTTTTTTTCCAACTTCTAAACTTCCTTTTTCATTTTCTTCAAAGTTGGAAATAGCAGCCCAAATGGTCATTCCCTTCAAGGCCTGTTCTCTCGAGAGGCTATTTTCTAGTTGAAAACCATCTTTTGGAAATCCTTTTACATCTTTTCTGAAAACAGCAGCATAAAATGTTTTAATGGGACTTATGTCTTCAATAGGAAAATCTGTTCCTAGTGCAACTATTCCATTTTCACTCAATAGTTGTTGATAAGCATAAGCATTTTTTGTACGCTCCTCTCCCAGCCTATCTTTTGCCCAATACATATCAGAAGTAGCGTGGGTTGGTTGAATGGATGGAATGACATTAATTTCACTAAATTTTTTAAAATCATCAGGGTGAATTACCTGAGCATGTTCTATTCTCCACCGTTTGTCGTTGGTTGTTTTAAGTACTTCTTTATAAACATTTAATATCAACCTATTGGCAGAATCTCCAATGCAATGCGTATTCATTTGAAAACCTTTTTCGGCTATAAGTAGGGCATATTTATGATAAAATTCAGGTGTATTCATAAGTAATCCATATTCATTGGGAGCATCACTGTAAGGATGCAACAAACAAGCACCTCTTGAACCCAACGCACCATCAGCATAAAATTTGAATGAACGTACATTAAGTTTTTCTGTTTTGTAAAGTCCTTTTTTTAAATAATAATCGAGTAATTCTGGTGTTGCTGAAATCATGGCATACACGTTAAGTTGAAGTTTGTTTTGTTGCTGCAATTCATCAATCAATTCAATTTCATAACGAGTTAATTCAGCATCATCAACAGATGTTAAACCAACTGCAATTAGTTTTTGTTCAGCAACAAGTAGTGCTTCAGTTAATTGTTCTTTTGAAAACTTAGGAATTTTATGTTTCACAACTTCCATTGCTTTATCAATCAAAATTCCAGTTAACTGATTGTTTTTCAATTCAATTATTCCACCTTCAATTTTAGTTGATTTTGTAATGTTATTGATATCTAACGCTTTTTGATTTACTAATGCTGCATGACCATCAATTCTTACCAAAAAAACAGGCGTTTCAGGGAAAAGAGCATCTAATTTTTCTTTTGATGGATAAGCTTTGTTTTCCCAATCGTTTTGATCCCATCCCCATCCTACTATCCATTTAATTGATGTGGATGTGTCGGTTAAAAGAAATTTATTATCTGTTTTCTTTGTAAAAGAAAGTACTCGTTCAATCACTTCTTCGAAGGAAACAGAACCCACTAAATCAATTTGTTGCAAGCCTTTAGCATATCCAACAAAATGACAATGAGCATCAATAAAACCAGGATAAATGGCTTGTTTTTTTGCGTCAATTATTTGCTCCGAAACGTATTTGTTTAATATTTCATGTTCAGGACCTATTCCAACTATTTTTCCATCTTTTATAGCCATTGCTTGAGTTACATCAAAAGAAGCATTTACTGTATAAATTGTGGCATTTCTAACAATTAAATCCACTTTTGCACTGTCTGTGCAACTATAAAGTTGTTGTAACATAATAACTAAAATTAAACGGAGTGCAACTATTTTTTTCATGATTTTTTTTTAAGATGCTAAATTCATTAAAAATTTAACAGTATCTACTCCATCTGCGTAATCATTCAGTTTAGGCAATTGTGTTTCTCCAAAATTTAGTGTATTGATTGGAGTATTGGTTGATGAAACAATGCATTGAATTTCCTCTTTTCTATTTTCTAATTCTTTTTTTAATGTTTCGATATCGTCATAATATTCATAAAAAAGTACTCCTACAGGCGATGATAGGCTTTTGTCTTCTTTTAATAAAATAAAATTATTATCTAATAATTGTTCGTTGTTTAATAAATATACCGCCTTATTGTAATCATAATTATTAGCATATTTATTATGGTAAATAACCTCCTCAAATTGACCAATAATAGCTTCAAAAAAAGTAGCAAATGGATACCCTTTAGGTACAAAAAGTTTAGAAACATTTCTACAACCCAATCCAAAAAATTGAAAAATATCATTTCCTAACAACGCTAATTCTTCCGTATTGTCATTTTTATTAATAATTGCTACTGAATTTCTGTTTTTTCTAATAATATGTGGGTATTTACCAAAATAATACTCAAAATAACGTGCTGAGTTGTTGCTTCCTGTAGCAATGTAGGCATCAATACTATCTAAAGATTGAAAGCGTTCAACAAATTTTATTTTTATGTTAAATTTTGGTTCTATAACAACTAAAATTTCAGCAATTTTTTGAATGAGTGTGTTATCTGTAGAAGCACATTTTCCAACAAAATTATTTCCCGTAATTAATACACTCAGCATATCATGAAATCCAACCATAGGAATATTTCCAGCCATAATAACACCTATGTTTTTAGGCAATTTTTCTATAAAAGAATACTTATTTACCCAATTACAAAGGGCTTCGGAAGTAAGCCACAAACTAATCCCTTGTAATGCCAACAGCACGCTTTCTTTAGTAAACCATCCATTATAGTTTTTCTGTTTTTCTATTAAAGCTAGAAAATCATCATAAAAAATCTGATTTAACGTATCAATATCACTATTTTTTTGATTTTCAGTAAATTGTTTGATAAAAACACCAAGCTGTTGAAAACTATCAATTCGTTGAGATAAGTTCATAATAAAAGTCCTAAATTTGCCTGTAAAATTACTAACATTAAAATTTAAAACAATGGCAATTATAATAACAGACGAATGTATTAATTGTGGGGCTTGTGAACCAGAATGTCCCAACAATGCAATTTATGAAGGTGGAGATGAATGGAGAGTGAGCGATGGAACAAGTGTAAGTGGAACTTTTCAATTAAGAGATGGAGCTTCGGTTGATGCAGATGCTACTCAAGAACCTGTAAGTTTAGATTTCTATTATATTGTGCCTGACAAGTGTACGGAATGTAAAGGTTTTCATGACGAACCTCAATGTGCGGCAGTTTGCCCTGTTGATTGTTGTATTGACGATGAAAATGTGAGAGAAACTGAAGCTGAATTAATGGCTAAAAAAGAAAAACTTCACGCATAATATTATTTTTAGAACAATATTTGTAAGTTAGAACCGTGTATAGTTGAAAAATTATGCACGGTTTTTTAATTTTATATCATGATAAAAAAACTTAGTTTTTCATTTCTTTTAAGTCTAATTTTCTTTTGTGGTTATTCACAAAATTTCCCTATTGCTTTTCAAGAAGATATGCAATTATTAAATTCGTATGGAAAAGAAATTATTGAAAGTAAAACTGACGAACTTAAAGAAATAGCAAATAATCATTTTAAAGAAACCCTATTGCTTATACTCAAAAATGATACTTCATTTGAAATTGATTTTAGTGGTATTGAAAAAATTAGCGTTTTAAAAGAAAATAACCTAAAAATATACAATTGGACGCTGCCACATACCAATGGTACTTTTACTTACTTTGCCTTCCTTCAACTAAAACTTATTAACGGAACTTTCAAATTGGTTGAACTTATCGATAAATCGGATGAAATTGAGAAGATAGAAACAAAAACATTATCCGATAAAATGTGGTACGGAGCGTTGTATTACACCTTGATTCATGAAAAAAAATTAGGTGAGAATTATTATACTGTTTTAGGTTGGGACGGAAACAATCTGTTGACTAATAAAAAAATTATTGATGTAATTGTAATTGATGATAATGGTAACATTAAATTAGGAGCTCCAATATTTAAGATGGAAAAGAAAACGCAGCGAAGAGTAATTTTTGAATATGGTAAAGAGTTTTCGATGTCGTTAAAATACGATTCCAAGAACAAACGAATTATTTTTGATTATTTAGTTCCTGCAAGCTCAAAACTAAAAGGAGTATATGAATACTATGGACCTTCTCTTGATACGTTTGACGCACTGGTTTTAACTAAAAACAAATGGCAACATTTTTCTAAAATTGATGTGAAATTAGAAAAAACAAAAAAAGACAAAGATTGGAACGACCCTCTCAAATAGAAAATAATACTTCATAATGTAACAAAAGTTACGTATCTTAGATTGATAAAATTATAACTTTACTTAATTATTAACTATAACCCACACTTTATGAGAAAATACTTCACAATTTCGTTAGTACTAATTACTATTGCATTTACTAGTTGTAGTAATGGTCAAACGCCAAACAATACATTACTTTCTGCAACCGAATTTGCAAGTAAAATTCAGGAAATTTCTAATGCCCCAATTATTGATGTTAGAACACCAGATGAATTCTCAAAAGGACATCTACCAAACGCAAAAAATATTGATTGGAATGATGATGAATTTGATGAGCAAATGGAATTAATTGATAAATCTACTCCCATTTTTGTTTACTGTTTAAGTGGAGGAAGGAGTGCCTCTGCCACTAAAAAACTGATTAAGTCTGGTTTTAAAACTATTTATGAATTAGATGGTGGAATTATGAAATGGAGAGCTGCAAATCTTCCTGAAACAATAGAAAGCACATCAAAATCAAGTGGAATGACAAAAAATGAATTTGACTCGCTAACTAATTCTGATAAATTGGTATTGGTTGATTTTTATGCCGAATGGTGTGCTCCATGTAAAAAAATGAAACCTTACTTGGAAGAAATTTCAAAAGATATGGCTGATAAAGTTATCGTTGTTCGTATCAATATTGATGATAATAAAGAACTTACTAAAGAATTAAAAATTGATGTCTTACCCGTTTTACATCTTTACAAAAACAATATACTTAAATGGGAAAATGTAGGTTTTATTGAAAAAGAAGATGTTGTAAAGCAATTTCAGTAATTCAAATTACTAAAAAAGCCGTCTCAAAACAAAATTAGAGACGGCTTTTTAATTGAAGTTGTATTGAAGTTGTTTAAAATAAATTAATTACGAAATAGAAGCTATACTTTCTGACATATAATCTCCATGTTGTAATTTTGCTTGAACTTCTTTAAATGTATTAATGGTATATTCAACATCTTCCATTGTATGAGTGGCTGAAGGAATGATTCTAAGCATTAATATTCCTTTAGGCACAACAGGATAAACAACTATAGAACAAAAAAGATTGTAATTTTCTCGTAAATCAATAATTAAATTGGTAGCCTCTGGTATATTTCCATTTAAAATAACTGGAGTTACTTGTGTGGTTGTTGTTCCTATATCAAATCCATTTTCTTTAAATCCTTTTTGAAGTGCGTGAGCAACTGTCCATAATCTCTCTCTCATTTCTGGACTATTTTTCAACAACTCTAATCTTTTTAAATTACCAATAACCAAAGGCATAGGCATTGATTTTGCGAAAATCTGAGAACGCATATTGTAACGTAAATATTCTATTACTTGTTCGTCCGAAGCTATAAAACCTCCAATACTTGCCATTGCCTTTGCGAAAGTGCCAAAATAAATATCTACACCATCTTGGCAACCTTGAGCCTCTCCTGTTCCTGCTCCTGTTGGTCCCATTGTTCCAAAACCATGTGCATCATCAACAAACAACCTAAAAGAAAATTGCGATTTTAATGCTACAATTTCTTTTAAATTTCCTTGATTTCCTGACATTCCGAAAACGCCTTCTGTAATTACCAATATAGCTCCATTGGTTTTTTCGACCAGTTTTGTGGCTTTTTGAAGCATATTTTTTAAGCTTTCCATGTCGTTGTGTTGAAAAACGAAACGCTTTCCTTGATGCAATCGAACACCATCTAAAATACAAGCATGTGCTTCTGCATCATAAACAATTACATCATTTCTATCAACCAACGCATCAATGGCTGAAACCATTCCTTGATATCCATAATTTAATAAAATTGCATCTTGTTTTTTCTCAAAATCAGCTAGTTGTGCTTCTAACTCTTCATGAATGTTAGTATTTCCAGACATCATTCTCGCTCCCATCGGATAAGCTAACCCCCACTCTTTGGCTGCATCAGCATCGGCTTTTCTAACTTCAGGATGGTTTGCTAATCCTAAATAATTATTTAAACTCCACTGTAATACTTCTTTTCCTCTAAAAATCATCTTATTGTTTAACTCTCCTTCTAATTTTGGAAAAGCAAAATAACCATGTGCTTCTTTGGAATACTTACCTAAAGGACCTCTATTGTTCTTGATTTTTTCAAATATATCATTCATAATTAATAGGATTAAAATTGGCGACAAAGTTAGCCGATTTATCGAAAAAAAAAAGTACTTGCATTTAAAAGTTGTAAACTACTTAAAATTAAAAATTATCAATTTTCAAATTATTAAATTACTTTTATGGCTTCAAAATAAACACCATGCCACTTAAGTTAAATAAAATATCTCTTTTGCTTGTTTTACTTAGCATTTCGGCAGTTTTTTTTTTTATAGAGGACTTATTTTTAGGCTCTGTTCACATTCCTTTTTCCAATGTAATAGACATTTTATTTACTTCATCATCCGAAAAATTAAGTTGGAATATCATTGTGTTAGAATCTCGTTTGCCTAGAGCCCTTACTGCAATTCTTTGTGGTGCGGCACTTTCTATTAGTGGTTTACAAATGCAAACGCTTTTTAGAAACCCTTTAGCAGGGCCTTATATTTTAGGTATTAGTTCTGGTGCGGGTTTAGGTGTTGCTATTTTCATCATGGGATTAGGTTTTTTAGGCATTTCTCTCACACATTTAACATGGATAGGAAACTATGGAATTATTATAAGTTCAATTATTGGTTCTTCGTGTGTTTTATTCATCTTATTGGTTTCTATTATTCGATTAAAAGACATCATGACTGTTTTGATTTTAGGCATAATGATAGGTAGTGTGGCAAGTGCGTTGATAAGTATTATTCAATATTTTAGTTATGATAATTCACTTAAATCTTTTGTAATGTGGATGATGGGTGATTTAAGTAATGTTTCTCTGGCTCAACTAAAAATACTTTTTCCAGTTGTGCTGCTTGGTTTAATTTTATCTTTTCTTATTTCAAAAAAACTAAACACCTATTTATTGGGCGAAGATTATGCTCAATCATTAGGTGTAAACATTAAAATGACACAGTTTACCATAATAATTATCACTGCAATTTTGGCAGGTAGCATTACTGCCTATTGTGGACCTATTGGTTTTGTTGGCATTGTTGTTCCTCACTTAGCAAGGTTAATTAGTAAATCGTCTAATCACATCATAATTATTCCTTTATCTGTTCTAATTGGAACGAATATGTTGTTAATTTCCGACATTATTTCTCAATTACCTGGTAGCGAAAAAGTAATTCCTATAAATGCAATTACTTCCCTCATTGGTATTCCTTTTATTTTTTGGATAATTTTCAAGAACAAACGTATATCTGAACTCAATTGAATGAAATTTTAAACATAGTATCTCTTTGTGTTGGTTACGATAAAAAACCTGTTATTTCTGATTTTAACACACGTATTTCATCGCCTAGTTTAGTTACACTAATAGGCAGAAATGGAGAGGGAAAATCTACACTACTCAAAACCATTACAGGTTTACTTCCTTCCTTTTCAGGAAATATTTCTTTTTTTAACAAAGAAATTTCTTCTTTATCAACGAAAGAGAAATCTACTATTTTTAGCATAGTATTGGCTCAACCTCCACAAATAGGAAACATAACAGTAAGAGATTTTGTAGGTTTTGGTAGGTATCCCTACACAAATTGGCTGGCAATGAACTCAAAAAAGGACAACACAATTATTGATGAATCCTTAGCCCTTTGCGGTTTAACTGATTTTGCTCAGCGTAATTTTGCTAATTTAAGCGATGGCGAAAAACAAAAGATTGCCATTGCTAGAGCAATTGCTCAAAATACCCCTGTTATTATTCTGGATGAACCTACTTCTCATTTAGACATGGTTAATCAGATAGAAATTTTTGAGTTATTACATCGCTTGGTAAAAGAAAAGCAAAAAACCATTCTTATTTCTTCGCATCAATTGCAATTAGCCTTGCATTATTCTGATGAAATTTGGCTGCTTAATCAAGGAGAAATTGAAATTAACGCTCCAACTTTTTTTATGGAGAATAAAACCATAGAACAGCTTTTTAGGTTGGATAAAATTAAGTGGGGGTAGGTTATTTACTTCCGTCCAAAGTGGTTTGTAATTCCTTCAATAATTTATCATCAACAATATCAATTAACTTTTCAGATTTAAAATTATATCTTTTAAGTAGTATTGGTTCTTGATATTCAACATATTTTCCATCAACATTATAGTCAACTCCAAACTGAATTAAAATATCTTTACTACCTTTTACAAAAGTAAAATTAAAAACATCCGTATTTTCTAATTGTATTTTTCTTAATCTTTTTTCATTTAAAGAATAAATAAATAATGTTTTAAGGTCAAGAAGATTAACAACACCATCTTTATATGTATCTTTATTAGAAGCAGAAAAAACAATTAATACATCATCTTTAAAATATTCGGTTCTTATATTATTGAAATTAACCCTGTTCTCAAATAGTTTTT
>Ga0100378_1001786_pt1 | contig 22017 bp, 24 predicted proteins | sample CryGeymeta201502_FD_81535 | JGI IMG/M metagenome (GOLD analysis project Ga0100378, IMG submission 81535) | Groundwater microbial communities from Crystal Geyser aquifers in Utah, USA - Crystal Geyser metaG 2015-02 | ecosystem: Environmental > Aquatic > Deep subsurface > Groundwater | place: USA... | reverse complement strand
TTCCTAAGGTGAAGACATCGTTCTTGTAGGCATTTTTGTTCTGAATCGGCTTCTCCTGCTCTATTGACCGGCATTGTTAAGGTGACAAATAGGCGTTTGGATGTGAGCTGGGATCAGAGTACACAAGCTCGTAGTTGCTCAAATCCCACTCAGCCAAAGGATCTGCCACCCTCCAAAGCATATTCTTGTCGTGTAGTATGCTGTTAGTACTAAGTATCTAGTGCTTGATATCTGCCTCCTGCAGTACTCTCAACCCCTCCACAGCCGATTTATATATACTAACCAGCTGATCGTATCTATATGGGTCGCTGTTCCTGATTCTCTCATTGAGGTCTTGCTGAAGTGTGGCGTGAGGATAGTCCCATAGCGAGTAGGCCTTATAGAAACTAGAGCACATTGTATCTTCTACTTTGTCCTCGTATTCTAAATTAGGTCACACTAACGCTGCAGAATGGTCAAATAGGGACTGCGAATTTATTTCCTCGTCCGCATTTTTTCGACAGTGAGGGAAAATTATCTTAGTTCGTTGAAGACATATTATCTGAAGAGGCATTCCCGCTGAGTGTTGTTGTGGATCAAAAATATCCTCATTTGCTCGTTTTCTCTGCGGACGATCTTGTACTCCCCTGTTAGCTTCTGCAAAGTGCTGTTCTGACTCTGCCCCATTCCAACGAATAATCTATTGACACTTATTTAATAAGCTCTATAATAAGCTCAATTGACACTAAAATAATAAGCTTAGGATGTCCACAAATAATCAGAGGTCCTCAGGGCATGGATGTAGGGAATGCCCTGATGGTCTCTATTGCGATTTAATCATTACCCAGTCAGTTCATCAACTTCTGTCAACAAAGGTCCTCATCCTGACAAGATGTATTAATACAGTATACACAATATCAATCGCTTTCCCCGCTTGCCTCCTCAAACTCTACTCTCCTCTTCCTTCTGCCCCACTCTGGCTTGAAAAACAATATGGCCTTTCTAGATAAATACACGTGTCCCACGATGGCGATAGCAATCAGAAAAACTTTTCCGAACAACAGATAGGCCTCAATGAATGACCCTCTACAGTGATGCCGAATGTACTCCTCCTCATAGACCGGAATACTGTGTACTTCACTGCCTCTCAGCAAAAACCTCTCGAGGATGGAGCTATTGAGCACATACCTAAGAGGTACTCCCGCACCATCGCAAAGCATCTATGCTGCAGAGTGAAAGCTATCCAAATCTACATAATCCCTCTCCACAGCCTAAAGTAGTTATTTCCCAACTTACGGGCGAAACTTGACTATGTATTTTAATTGGATTGGCAATTATCTGGAATTGAGTTCAGCCAGGTACTTGGTGGTGAGGTCGACATGGTCCTTGGCATGCCTGTCGACAAGGAATGCCGTTTGGCTGCTTTCCACAGCTGATATGTGGTAGTGGCTGACTGCCAACCGTCTAGTAGAAGTTTTTCCTTTATCTAGCTACATTTGCTTGAGGCTGACAGTAGTGCTGATCAACCAGGGTATGAATTTAGAGGGGTCTTCAAGATAGGAGTCATCCATATCCACTCCCTTGACCCTCATCCTGGCCTTTGAATTTTAGTATGATACCATGAGGGTTTATGTGAGGATATTATTGAGGTCCTTGATGAAGGCACTTCCCTGTACTACCATCATAAACCAACTGTGGTAGTTAGGAACAACTACAACCTTCTCCTTACTCCTTTCACTCACCTCCTCCGTCCTGTCGAACCAGCTCCCCTCGTAAAACATCACCACTTCCGGGTCCTTTTCCCTGTTGTTAGCAATTTACTTTATTCAATGCTGTCTAGCCACTCTAAAGATTCAGTGAGCATGGCTGTAGGCTCTATCCATATCCCTCCGTACTCATGCAGCACTTTGAGTTGAATAATGGCAGCCAGGGTGGCTCTATGATCCAGGTGGGACATTTTGGCTATGGTTGCTACCTCGTGCCAGTCTTTGAAGAGAAAAGTGTAGTTGTGGTTGGTGATGAACCTGAAGGTCATATTTGTAAGTGCGGCATGCCTCCTTATATTATCCACGCACAGGGTCTACAATGCAGTCATTTCTTCGAGCTAAGGTACATATGTCCATAGCACCTTTGGAAAGGCTCCTAAGACTCCCTCCATCAACACCACCAGCACTAGCAGCCACTTTTTCATCATTTATCCTGATTTTTATCAATTATATCAATAGGCAGACAGTATACCACAGGTGCTCACAAACCACAAGGAAATAATATCAAAATCTCAGGAAAGCAATGGAGAATCATATCAATGCTATCAGAGGAGCTTTCTCTCTTCGGTCGAACCAAAGAACTGATACTTGTAGAACTCCTTCCTGTCCTCAGCCAGGTTATAGTTACCAGGGCCTACTCTTTTGCTCTTGTACTTTTTCTACCAACGCTCCTTGGCAAGCCGGTCCTGGTTGGTCTAGAAGTATATCTGGTCGAAAAAGGATCTGATGCTCTCAGACTTAAAGGCTGAAGAGGGATAGGCGTTTCCTAGCTTGTTACGAGGGTCATACTCACCGGGACCTATGTTGCTTATGCTCCTTGCTTTCAGCTCGACCCCCCGCTTTTCTGTCATCTTGGACCAGATTGACCCTTTCAACTTCCCTGGAGATACCTTCTCCTCCCTCCTATTCTCAGCCTCAGGCATATCAATGTATTAGCCTATTTAGAGCTCCTTGACCACCGAGATAGCAGGAGGTCTTTGCGGTGAGGTCTTGATGAACTGTCTTACTTTTTAGTGAGCTAGGGTCTGATGTCTCATGGCTTCTTTTTTCCTTGAATGGGAGGGTTGAGTATAGTCTAATTATAGGCACTATTACATTGTCCTGGGCCGATGGAGGGCAGTAGGACTGACTTGAAACGGTCTTAGTCGTTCTGGAAGGAGGCCGTTCCGATGTGTCCTAGTTTTACAATGACATTGTTATTTTTTTTGCGAATGGTCTGCACAATGGGCTAGACGAAGGGCAGACTGATGTCGTAGGAGCCTGGTCCAAGTTCTTATTTCTTTTTGGAGGTGCTCTTGGATCGGAGTGAGAGTGCTCCGAAGGGTGCGTAGGACTGGCTATGAGTCATTGGAATAATAATTATATTGTTGGGCGGGAGGAGTGGGTGTGCTTATTAATTATGGGAGGGAGGGGTGGGTAGGATAAAGGAGGCTGTAACGGTGATATGTGTAGGATTAATCGTATATCTGAATAACAATCAATAGATTTTATTGAATTTCAACTGATGGACCTGTAGGACTTCAAGTACAACTACAAGTATAAAATCATCATCCCCGCCATGTACATCCTCAATTGGTTGGCCATGTTCGTTGGACCCTTCACCTTCCAAGTCCTCTATCAAAAAATATGCATCGGCATCCTCATCTACATCTCTATCAAGTCCCTCATCCTCTTCATCATCTCCATCATCAACTTCACCAAAGCCACAGCTGTCCTCAACAGAGCAGAAGCTCTTCAAAAACAACAACATGAGGGCATCCTCACCACCAACTTCCACCCCGACATCCTCCACGCCTTCATTATCCCCAACTACAAGGAAGACGAGTAAATGCTAGCCTAAACCATGGACAAAATTGCAGAGCATGAAGGAGCCAAACAGCGGTACATGGTTTTCTTGGGGATGGAGGGGCATTAAGAAAACTCCGATCTCAAGGCTCAAAGGCTAGTAAACCAGTTTAGAGGTAAGTTCCTGCTTGTCGGCTACACCAGGCACTTGCTCAGGTAGTACGAACAGCGAGGAAAAGCCAGCAACGTCTCCTGGTGCGTATAGCACCTTGAATAGTAGTTTTTCAACAAGGCTGGTATCGCCCCCTAAAAAGTACTGCTTACCATCATCGACGCCGATAGCTGGGTCCCAGAGATATATATCAGATAGATTGACGATCACCTGTCACAGCCTAAGCACCTAACGTAAAGGGAGCGATACATTTACCAGTCAAATCAAATATTTACGCGCAATCATCTTGACGTCCCCATCCTCACTCGTGTCTACGACCAGATCCACGGCAGCATGCATTCTAATAATACCTTCTCCATCTTCGACGTCACCTTCCCACTCTCTAACTACTCTCTCCACTTCTCTCTCGCTAAAAGAATCGGCTTCTGGGACACTTGTCCCGATGCCATAGGGTAGGACTTCCACATGACCGAAAAGGCCTTCTGGAAGACTCATGGCTGGGTCATAGCAGTCCCCGTCCTGGCACCCATGAATCAGGTTAACATTCAGACAGGAAAAGGGTATTTAGCAGACATGAAGGCCCGTTTCTGGCAGGCTGAGAGACACGCGAGAGGAGTATCTGACGTTCCCTACAACATAAACATGCTGATAAAGCAGCCATGGAGCTGGAAAACTTTCATTGCTGGAGCCCAAGTGATGGAGAACTACACAATGCCGGCCTTCATTCCATGGTGCCTGCTGGCCATGACCTACTAGTATAACTGGCTCTTCAAGTTCGAAAACCACAGTCCCTTCTTGATCTCCCAACAATACTTCAACCCTCTCTACACCTGGAACTCTATCGCCACCATTGGAGCATACTTCTTCTACTACCTTATCAAGCGCAGAGCCACCCCTCTCCTTTACGGACTGCAGAACGAGAGTATTTTCCACATATGGGAGTACCCTGCCCTTGTATTTGTTTTGTTTTCGATGGTATCGATTCCAACCTATGTCATCTCTGCCTTTGGAGCTTTGGTGGAGGGAAGGGAGTATGTGGTAGCCTAGAAAGTCATTTCCAAGGACCACACCAAATGATTGTTCACTTAATATGCTAGATCCATCTCTTATCACACTCATCTCTATCAAAATTATCTGATTTCCTCATCAACTAACTATTATAGGGCAGCTTCACTGAAGAATTTCATGTGTGCTGGCTTGAAATATGAAGCTGTTTATGGCCGAAGAAAATCTATGTGGGTTGACGTACCACACAGGGTGGTGTTTTCCCTATTTACACTAGTAGTCTACCTTCAGCTGGCACCTCGCAGCTGACTTCATCAGCTCCAACATCTGCCAAGGAGCCACCAGTCTGTCCTCCATTGACCGCACAAACAGCATTGGCATTTCTATAGTTGAGATCAGCTCCCTCGAATTCCATTGCTTGCCTCCGAAGAAGGCTATAAAGGGAAACCAGGGCAAGATGTCTAAGAGTACTTCTTTGAGAGAGGCAAATGTATTTTCGAGAATCATTCCGCAAATTATCGTCTTGTAGTGGGTTGATGCCAAATATATACTGGCTGCTCCTCCTAAACTACGGCCATAGACAAATAGCCTTTTCAGCCTGCTCGACGATCTTTCCCACTCCCGATAGCTTACAGCATAGTCCATGATTGCCTTGGCGTCTAACTTTAGGCCCTCCTAGGAAGCCGCTCCCTCGCTATTGCTGTATCCTCTGTAGGCAACTGTCAGAATATCAGAGTTAGTAGTTTAGTGCAAGTGCTTGTGCATTGGGATTCTCCACCATAGGGCTGACTATCTTTATAGGTACGGGCCATGTTGCTGTGAAAGTACACCAAAATATTCTAACTTTTGGGACTGCTAACCAGCCATCCTCTGAGTGTCACTCCATCTTGAGTCAGCACCTCAACTTCCTAAGCACTGAGCTGGACCTATTGTGGCTGTCTGATAAGAGAAGGGTTATCTTTGGGCTTCTTCAACCAGAGAGGAACATCTAATTGAGGATATTTTTACGAGGGATGTAGATGAGTTTATTCTGAAAGATGAAGAGAAGAGTGAAGAAGAGCAACCAGATGGCCAACCCTTCAGTATGGAAAAGGCAGTAGGCAAGGATAGTGGTGGTCAGGCTGATAAGATGGTTGACTAGTTCTTTCATTTTGATATCTTTGTTGTCTTGATAAAAGTAAAAGTAGGAAGTGTAAAAAGTTAGTACTATGACAAATATAGTATCTCCTTTCCTAACTGTCTCAAGCAAATAATATACAAATTAGATATCATTAGTTAGGTAAATCAGGCAGGAGTAGCTAAGGTTTATGCTTGCTGAAAGAAAGAATTGAGGGCACTTGCGTACTTGCCAGGATTCAGGTACCAGATAGGCTGATGCTTTCCTGTTTCCACCTCATAATCTACTTTCACCTTCGACTTGTTAGCACTCTCTAGAAGTGTTTTCATGTGAACAGGATGGATCATGTTGTCCTTCAGAGAACGGGTAAACATGATTGGATGTTCAATTTGGCCAATCAGTGCCTTGCTATTCCACTGCTTTATTCCGACTAGGCCTAGGAAAGGAAGCAACTTTATTTTGTTGATGAACAGTTCATGGAGGGATGTGAAGGTGTTCTCAAGAACGATTCCCTTGATGACTGTCTTATAATTAGTACTACTGGCTAGGTAAATACTGACTGCTCCTCCTAGACTACGGCCATACACAAAAATATCTTTTTGCCTGCCTTCCTCCATCTCTCTGACCCTGTATTTTATAGCTTAGTCCATTATAGCATGGGCGTCTAGCTTGAGGCCTTCCTATGAAGCCCATCCCTCACTATCAGAAAATCCTCGATAGGCAACCATCAATATATCTGAGTCTGTCTACTCATGCAAAAATTTTAGAAGAGGGACCCTCCACCAGAGGACTACATAGCTCATTCTGTACGTGCCATATTTCCATGAAAGTAAACGATGATCCGCTTGTTATTGGGTCGACTCACCAGCCACCCTCTCAGCAGCACTCCGTCCTCTGTTCTGATCTCCATTTTCTAATACTGTAGACCTATATCTTCGGGCCTCTGAACCCGCTCTGGATTATCTTGAGGAGTTATAAACCACCCTGGTACTTCTGCATAGAAGATGCGTTACGTCTGATGTAGATGATTCTATCTTGAAACCAGTAGGCGAGAGTAACAAGAATGAGGTAGAGAGTTAGCCCTTGCCAGTAAAAAAACCAGAAGATGAGAGCAATTTGGATGATCGTGAAAAGGTTGTTGATGTGCTAGGCTTTCATAAGTTAAATCGAAAATATACTACTGAATAGAAACAACCTAGTATAGGAACATCAATCCGACTGTTTAAAGAATTCGTTGAATTTGGCAAAGTAAGCTGGTGGGTCGACCTACCATGCTACATTGTGGGTTCCTGTCACGATCTAGTGCTCCATCTTCAGCCGACTGCCTGTTGCCAACTCGATTAGCTCCGACATCTGAGCAGGAGGTACTATCTCATCCTGCATCGACTTCACGAACAAAATGGGAAGTTACAGCTGGGGAATCCTTTTCTTAGAAGGCCAGAAGTTCCGGTGCAAAAACTAAAGATGTGAAAGAGGAGGCATTAGACGCTTGACCATGTCTTGGATGGAGGTGAAGGTATTTTCGAGAATGAGTCCTTTTATTTCATTTTTGAGGTGCTCCTGTGTAGCCAGATAGATGCTGACTGCTCCTCCCAGACTTCTTCCCAGCACATACAAGTCCTTCTTACGTCCTTTTTCCAATTACTTGTTTCTATAGTCGATGGCATATGAAAGAATGGCTTGCCCATCTAGCTGCAGTCCTTCCTCTGAGGGACTTCCATCGCTGTTAGAGAACCCTCGATAAGCCACCAGTAGGACATCTGAATTTGTCTCAGTGTAAATTTTTCTGAGGAAGGGAATTCTCATTCCCAAATCTACATTCCAGCATTAGTACTGCCTGCATTTTAATGAAAGTAAACGAGGATCCTTTCGCTCTTGTCGCTTCTCAACAACCACCCTCTGACCCTCACATTGTCGGCAGCTGCTATCTCAACATCAACAGTCTCGATCTTGTACTCCGATGGGTGCCGGTAGCCAGCAGGGTTGTCTTGAGGAGCATGTGCAGCCCCAGGAATGTCTGGATCAGGAGAGATCTACCCGGCATGTATAGCAGTTTGTTTTGATAAAGGTATATGGCTGCGATGAGGACTGCGATGACGGCGAAGGTAAGGAGGATTCCCTGGTTTCCGAATATCTTCATCACTGCCACTGCAATGGCTGTCACTATGACGATCTTGGGTCCCTGGCTTAAAACTTGCTACATCTGCAACAATTATATGATAAATAATGGGACCTCATCACTAAAGACCACACTCCTTGTTGTAGTCAACCAAGTGAGCCTTTACTCTTGAGGAAAACGTCGGGTATGAACATTCCTTAGAGGTTGAACCGCAGAGATCGTAGTACTATCCGTTGTACCTGATCTTCACAAAGTAGGCTGAAGGATCTGTCAACTCAAGCTCCTCATTTGGTTAGCTGTCCTTCTGGTGGAGCTCAAACTGGATGCTACTGGCAAAGGGGACGGGTTAGGCACAGTTGCCATGGACTGTCTCATTCTTGAACTTCTTTCTCACACACTCATGAGATGTCAGGTTCAGAAAGACAAGAAGTGGTGCCACTGTGCTGTCGTGACCGCTGAAGACAGTCAGTTTTCTTGTTTATTGTCCACTGATTATCCGATCCATCTTTTCTAATATATGCTTTGCAACTGGAGTGCTAAAGACCTTTGCAGGGTGTCCTCCGTAAACTAGAACAAATAGATAGTTCTGAATGAACTTGAGCTCCTAGAATTCTTTGTCTGTGAAGTTGTGAGGCATGGCTCGACCCAAGTTATGGTCGCAGTCCACAGTGTCGTAGAGTTCAGTCATCGAACCCAAGTTAGCCTGCTCAAGGGTCAAGTTGAATACCCCCTTCATCCTTAACATGAAAGCCTGCTGCTCAGCCTCAAAAGCAAGAACATCAGGTAAAATCACCTATGCTCTTTTCTCAAATATTTGCGTTTGTTTCTTGCAGCCAGAAAAGTAGTAGGAATTTATCTTGACGGGTACTGACTGATGACCCTGCGTCTATGCTGGCTCACTCAAACTGTCCTACTTGATTAGTGAGCTCTGTTCAAAAGGAGGTTCCAGGAAGGATGGATCAAGGCCTTCTGGGATGCTGGGACCTGAACCGAGAGGAAACCACCCTGCCAAATGTGCATAAGCTGACTCAATACACCTCGGTGTGCTGTCTGAGACTACTTCAACTTGTCTGCCGTTGAACTATGGACTCAGGCCCAGCTGCTAGAGATAGTCTTTTCTGAGAAATGAGCCCAGAAGATATTGCTGCCTCATTCCAACACCTGTGAGTTGTCCATGGAACGGTTTGGTCTCCTTTCCGTCGTAGATATCGTGGGTCGGGTATCGGGCACCGTGACGGAAAAGCTCGGCCATATAGACCATCTTTCCTGTTGCACAGATGACGGTGAAGGAGAGTGTGAGGATTGCGAGAATTTTCATGTTTTAGATATAGTAGATATAAATTTTACGAATATAACTGATAAGGAGGGGAGATCATTACCCGCTGAACATCATTCAAACTGTTGTATCATTGCTGCTCTTGCGAAAGCTGCGGGAGCGAGGCCTGGAGAATCTTTTTTTAAAAAGCTGCAGCCAGCCCTCACAGGCACTCTGCCTCCATGCATTCTTCTCAGCTTCCGAGCTAAACTCCAGATCTTGGGATACCACCTACTTCAGCCAAATCGATGCCTGAAAACTCTTGTCTGCCTCTATTCGTCCCAAGAGGGGGTTCTATCTCTGATGGTACATCTCGAATTCCTGGAAAATTTTGAGGAAGGACTCCTTTCTGAGAGATTTCTAAATAAGAAAATAATTACCTGCTCGTGGCTGATCCAGAAACTAATCAGGACCTCGTCTTCGATCGACATCGTGGAAGGTCGCATCCTCTTGCTGTCTCTCTCCAGGACCATTTTCAGCACTGCCAGCTCAAGTGAACCTCTAGGATAGGAGTAACTTCTGAGTACTACATAAAGAAAGAATTACTTAGGAAGAGGAAGTCAAGATATTCGTAAAAATTTGCAGCTCCGAAACAGTCATTTTATGGGTTCTATCCATTTCCGTCCAACTGGTATGTCCACAAATCATGACTTTTGGCAAACCTGTTCCACAACACTAGAAGCCCGTCCATCAGATCGACGTAGGTAGGAGGGTTCAGCAAGTACTTCAGCCTCATGCAAACCCTCTGCTCCCACTGATTCAGCTCGTTAGCAGGAAACACTCCATGATCTACGGGAATCACAACGTTGTCAGTCAGCTTATTGGCCAACAGAAGACAGGCTACTCCCATGGAGTGGAAGTGCTAGACCTCTACATGGCCTCCTTGAGCAAAGAATAGATCAATGAGACTGCCTGCCAAACAGCAAACTCTCCTCGACAGTTTCAGCCTACTACTTTCTTCCATAAGCCAAATTCGCATTTTCTAAATAAGGACAAAATTACCCCACGCATGAGCTCGGTAACCTGTGATCCGAGCAGGAGATTCTTGCTGAGACCGTAGGCCTGACTATTAAATTCTGATTCCCATATTTTGGAGCCGACTGAAGGCAAGCTATTCTGGACAGGCTTTTCCTCACTGTTAAGGAACTAGCTGGTGCGAGTGTGGGAGGCAGGCTGTCGGGAGCTGGGCGTACTGGGGTACTTGGTGCCTGGAGTGCTGAGGATGGAGTGGAGATTGTCACCTTGCATCAATTCAAAATAAAAAATGATAATGGACTTTTCATGCAGCCTTTATTAATATCAAGGAATAATGAGCGATTCTTACAGACGCTCCCAGAGTCACACTGCCTTATGATTTTGTTATCCATATGTCGTTCCCCAAAATGAAAAACCGATGGCAGTCCAAGCCAAATGCTCCACTGCAACATTCCAGAAAGGCACTAAGCTATTTTCTAGGCCATAGGAGGTGAGCTACTCATTCTGAAGCTTTGACATGTTTGCCTAATTGCTTCAGATGGACTCAGTCGGTGTGAGATGCAGGTAAGACCAAAAAAAGAGGAAAGGGAAGGAGACCAGGCAGCTGAGGGACAAATATAGGTGTTCTGCCGATCTTGTAGCTTTTCAAATAATATTAGCGCAGAAATGGAGGTGGTCATGAGGCTTAATAAAAAAAATAGTTCGTTATTTTGATCATTTCCGAGTAATAAATATATTCTGAACTCTTAAATAGGCTCTCCTGCTCTCCCCGTTTATGTCTAGCTACATTGATTTCGACTGATCTTCTCTCATTTGACCCTTCTTGAAAGAAAGTCGTTTTATACAGGCTACTTTGAAGCATATCATATGCATTCATTTAAGGATGATGTTTTTGTACAAGACATAGACACTATTGCACCTCATATCGATGGAGGCCAATCAAGATTGACTCTATTCATTGAACTTACCTTAGAATTGGAGACCCCTGCAAACCTCATAATATATGCTAAAAAATCATGTGATTGAGAGATCAGCCATAAGTGGCAGGGACATACACTCATGTTAAAGAAAACAGGCTGATTCTCGATAGATTTATGGCAAGGTAAGAATATGACTGCAATACATCAAAATGTGTAATCAGAGGAAACCAAATTCATCAGAAGAAGGCCAATAAAGATGACAAACAGAGTCACAGCAAGTTAGCACTGCAGCAGGGAAGCATCCACAGTAAGATGAGTTGAAATTGGCAATCCTAGTAATGAATTTAAATATCTTCGTACAAAATTCCAACAAAAGTAACGCCGGGTCTCCTGAGCCTCCACCATTTTTATTTCCTCCCAGTGAGTGAAGGACTACCTCCTCTCTACTTCCATGCTGCGTAATAGGCTTCTTTCTGATGAAACACAAAAGTTTTGATTCCGTTATTTATTGCGTAGGCACAACTCCAGCTGGGCCCGCTATTTAAAACCGCATTTAATTATAATAAACATGCTGGCAAGGCACCTCAACAGGAGCATAGTACAATGCTCACAACTCAAGACAGATAATCAGCCCTTCCTCGACTTCCTTAGCAACAACACTGCTTCCCTCAGCGCTAAGAGGGCTAGCCAAAGAGTTGTAAACAGTCAGGATGTCCATGTGTCTCGTTTGGCAGTCACCAGGGATGAGGCTACAGCCTTCATGACGTCCAGAAGCATACAGAATAAGAACGTATTGGTGTGCGTTGATGGATCGCATTTAATCGGAATGAAGAGACTGCTGAGCCGACAACATTTGTAGAAAAACGTATACCATGACCACGGTGAACCTGTAGACATTCTAACAAAATCAAACCCTTCCTCCTTCTACGATATTGATGAAATACAATTCGACCAGGAAGTATTTTTAGCAACTGACCCCCTTTACCTATAAAGTATCACAACAATAGCCCCATAGCAAGCCATAAAAGATGTTACGGCTGCCTATTCCCAAGATTTATCGAGAGGAGGCAGTCGGCTGTTAGGATAGTATAGGGTTCCTCCTCAGTATGTTGGAGTCATTGAGGCTGCTCACAACCTTGGCAATCGGATCTATTTTATGGGGATCAATGAATACAGCATGAGGCATATTTTGGGAACCTATCTTAACCTGGGAGAGACTAAAGTTCTTTTTATGGAGACTCTCAAGTACTGCCACGAATAACTTGGGCAGTTGGATTGGCGGTTCTCATTCATTGCAAAGGAGTTTCTTTGGAGATAGCACTACAGCTACTTACAGCCTATAAGCCATCAGCTAGTTCGAATGTTCAAGAGAAAGGTCAAAGGCTTCTACTTTGGGCATCCCTATCTGTTCAACAGTACTCAACAACAACCGATCGACTTCGATCAACTAAGAGACAAGTAAACGGATTCCAAAAAGTTATAGAAGCAGGCTATTTTATCAGTTCTCTACGGCAATATCTGGAGCCAACCTTACACCAACAACCCCTTCCCCTACTTGGCCCAAAACTATCTGCTCCTTCCCAAAGAAGATCAAAAAGCAGTGCTTGACCTCTTCAATAATCACTATCAGCGGTACTCTGCTGCCAGGAACAACTTTTTCCGCCTGAAGAAAGAAAGATAGCAAAGTTGATGTCCATACATACTTGTTTATTGTATCAGTTTAATCAGATCTAACATGATCGATAGCAAGAATAGATAAAATCAGATGATTTGCCCCAGGTACCTCACCTTCTTGTATTTTTCTGCTAACTCGGGCCAATGAACCACGAAATCATTAACTATCAGTCTCACCAGCTTCCCGCTCAAAGACAGCTCTTCCACTCGACACCAACTCTCGAAAAACATCAGCCTCACTCTCGACATTCTCAGCTTCTTCAGCAGGTAAAATATGTAAAAGAGAGGGACACACGTGCCAGGGCCTGTTGATACGAAATGGGTTGTACTCAGTAAAGCTACAACAATCAGCCATCCTGCTTGCAAAATTGACCTGATAGTTGGAAGGATTGCCCACACGTAAGACTGTTTGACTTCGTTGGTCCTCGCTAGCGAGTAATACCTGGTCTTCTCTCTCAAGTCATTAATCTCTTCTGGAGTTAGTTGGGTTTCGAGTGCTTTTTCCCAGAAGTTGACACTGGAACGGTCGCTACTGGCGGTCAGAATGCTGATTTTGCTAACTTTATGAAAGTCGAATCCTTTGAAGAGTTAACATATTTATCCTGTATGTCCTCCTGCTGCCAGGAAGATGGTGAGGTGGTAGTAGTTTTTTGAATGAAGGGCTCGTCGGTCGACTCTGATGGCTATAAAAGCTATTAGGGCGGAGGCAAACAGCAGTATTGCCAGAGCTGCCTATTATATCATATCATTCATGACCAACTAGTCCATTATGCTACTATACAATATCACACCACAATAGTAACCACACAGTCTGCTCTCTTACTCCAAATAGTCCTAGTTTGTTCTTTTGAGAATGACTGGGATGAGAATGGTGAGGTAAGCGCTGGCCTCAACTAAAATAGTTAGCAATAAATTTTTAAAATTTTAAAATACGAAAAATGAGTTCACCTGACTACTACAGACTGGCCCTCCAGCAGCAAATGCTCTACCAACTTCAGCTTGAGGAGCTCCTCCAAACCGAGGCCTAAGTTGAGTCTCTGAAGGCCCGCGTCAGCAGTCGCCACAAGAAGCACCGTCGCTGCGACAAAGAAATCTCCAAATAATTTCAGGTAAACCCCTTTTTATGTAGTGTGAGTTTTGCGAAAAGAAATACGCCTCAGACATTGCCCTCAAACTTCACTATAAACTCAAGCACCGGCAGGCCGTTGAAGACCGCACTGGCAGTTGCTCAACAGAAGAAGAGCACATCCTTCCTGAAAACTTCAAGACCTCATAAGCTCACCTTCAGCCCACAGCCGAGGTCCGCCTCTGATGCTTTCAATAATTTATTCACTCTCTTCCTCCCTAATAAAATTTAAACCACAATATAATTCAAATCTCAAAGAATTCCGGAGCTTCCACGCCTCCACTAAAACATCTTTCCTGGATCACAAGAGTCATTTATTAAAGGCAGCAATTGATGGGAGATGTTGTTGAGGTTCTAAGAAGGTTTCCACATTAAAAAAAGTACAAATCAGTGTTTATGAACAAAGTTGAGGCTTTTAGCTGGACTTCTTAGAGACTGGGCGCATTTCATGGTAGACTGCTTCTGAATAGAGATATGTTTACCTTGATGCTTTCCTTGTGCTGAGTGTACTTCAGCTACAGTTTTCTAGTCAGTTTACGCAAAACATGCTAGAGGTCGCTCTCCATCATTTTCTATAGCTTCTACCCGATCTCAATTTTCCTGTAGAGCCGAAGCAGCCATACCTCTATCAAAGTCTGTTTCTGATGTTTGTTGAGGCAAATACCAATCACCTCTTCGTCCAATCGATTTCCCACCATACTCAGTACCAGGTACTCCCATATCTGGTCAAGAAGCTAGGGGTCGTTGTTGTCTTTTGAATCCTTGAACTGGATAAGCAGACTACCACTTTCAGACCAAGCCTACCATGAAGGTTCACAATGTTCCTGGAAAAGCATGACCTTGACATCGATATCGCATTCGGAGGGCAGTTTGATTGAGGTGTAGTAGAGGAAGAAATGCTCAAGGTTCTTAATGGTAGCGATGAGTGTTGGTTCATGGTACTATTAATTGTCGGAGTGGACTCCCCTACGTTTGGCGTAGAGGCACCAGGTTTTAAGGAAGAGGGGTTGAGTGGTGGTGAAGGAGTGTTCCTTCAGCTGATGGTAGCTATTGTCTGTCTGTGCCTCCTGCTACATTCACCTGACAACACTGCCTATCATTATAACATACTCCTTAGCACTATTATTTTTTACTCTCTATCTATCACTATTCACACCTCAATAATTCCTTTGATGTCTTGATTATTCAGCTGGTGAAGGGAAATCTGTTGCCTCAATAATAAATTAGCTATAAAATAATAAAGAGATGAAGGGTAAGGCCACCGATTCCGCACAGAGCACCTCTTCATATAGGTAGATCCGATAGTATACCTACTTCGACCACTCAGTACCTGTCTCCTAACACAGACTAAAAAGTACCTCGAAAGGAAGAGAAACAATTAACTCAAACGCAAGCAGAATCAAATATAAAGGGAAAGAAAAGATCTGGCCCAATGCACCTTCCAGCCTGCTCTATAAGCAAGTCCCTATCTTCTCACCCTTAAAGTCAACAAAATTCGAGAAGAAGTTCCTCATAAACCTAAAACAACAGTTAAACCTGAGAATCGTCTGCTTCAGTGGGGAAATCGTAAAGAGATTCGGCATCGCAACAAACTCATCGAGAAGGAGATAGATGTCATCAACCTGACGAAGTCTTTATCAAAAGAGAAAGTGCACAAAAAGTTCAACAGGTCTTTGGAGGAGGTGAGTCGATCTCCCAACCAAGAAGACAGTTTCTTAAACTCAGTCAAGGCTGTTCCCATCATTTCGAGGTAAGAAATGCAAGGTGGTAAGACCTACAAAACACTCTCGTACGTGCGCAGACAAAACTGACTCTTGATAATATCACTTCTACTACCAATCAACATTGTATCTATGTATGTCAACAGAACTGAATCACAGTGTACCAAGAGAAGTATATCACAGTATGTAGATGGAATAATTATCAACGAACAGGAGTATGCCGACTACTTTTGAACCGATCAGTCATCCTGTCAGTGCTGAACCCGTCGCTTCTGTCTTAATACAAAAAAGACTACACCTTTTTTACCTCTTAAGCGTTCCTGTTCTTTATCTCAACTGCTCGAGGCCTTTTCTTTTTCTTGTTTATTGTCTCCACAACAGTTATCTTGAACTCCTATACAGATTGCACTCTTCCCTATGTTCTTTTTCTCATCTTCTACTACTGAATAGATGATTTCTTCGACTATTTGGACCGGTATGTGGTCGGAGGAAGGTTTTTGGTTTGTTTCACGAGACAGGGAGTCTCAAAAAATTGAGCTTTAGCACGTTGATACTCACTCTCTTTTCTCCTGCTTCGACTTTATTAGATCGGCTCAAGATAATCAGGTCTCTCTGTTTCCAAAGAGAAAGCCAATGGATACAGTTACGAAGGTGTATCTTCGCAATCAGCAGGTAGAGTATCAGCTGCCCAGGTTTTGGTGCTTTTGATTTGAATCTCTTTTTCGATGTATTCCTGAATATCTGTAAAGGAGGGTCTATCCTCCGCCTACTCCTTGAGCATGTGCTGCAGAACATGAATCATCTAGGAAGAGTACTGCTGCCTGACGTATTCCAACAACCTCTAGACGTCATCTTTGTTGACCTTGTTATCAATTTTTGTGAGAGCAGCAGCTTCTAGTATGCAAAGCCCAAGGAGGTAGACATCCGACTGATTAAAGTCAATCTACTTGTCAGTTGCTGTGATCTAGGGAGATTGAAAACTAATTCTAGAAACATTGACAGGAGCAAGAGTGAAAGCAGAAGGGTTCATCAGCCTGATAGCTCCCTCCATAAATATTTTTTTGCTACTAAGTACTCCATAAATTGTCCCCTTTGCTTGCAAGTAAAGCAGTGAATCCACCACTGATGACAGCAAAACCCATAACTCCTATTCAGTAAAAGGCCTGTCTTATTGGCTCCTCTGCTAAACCTCATCTCTGAGATTGAGCCCATCGACGGTGTAGAAGGATCTGATTCCTTCCGGACATTTCTAGAAGTGCAGCAAGGGAGCAACATGTTGGTGATCGTATGAGAGATGTTGATCCAGAGTAGAAATGACCTCTTAGAGAGTTTCAGAGTCATCAGAATCGATGAGGTGTGTCCGGACTAGGAGAGATGATTGCTGGGAAGTGAGTAGGTATGAGGTGCTATCGAGAGGAAGCACAGCGAACTAGCTGAAGAAGGAAGCTGCAAGTTTGAGATGGGATGGATCCATCATTTGAAATTGCTAGTAGTTAAACCAAACTTAATATTGCTGATAGATGATTCAAAATATAAGAATGACTCAGCAGACCATCTTCTCGATTACTCTCCTCCTCTCCGCCTTTATTCTTCCATAGTTCTTCTGGAGTATCTCTTGGGCCTCACAATTCTCTTTGGGCTTCTTCTCTCTTCTTGATTACCTGTCTTCTCTGCTTACTTAGTCTGTCCCTTCTCCCGTCGAAATGCTCAAATGAAGTTCGCTGAACTAAGACGCGCTAAGAAATTTCCGGGCATTTCTGAGGACTTGACATCCAAAGATGGCCTATTTTCTTATGTCTGTCATGAAGGGACTCTTGTTTTTGCAGATGTTGGTGGTCTTTCTGAGAGCCTCTTCTTTTACGAGTTCTAATTTTTCGTTGAGAGTCATTTATTCATGTTTAGAGCCTGAATCACACCTGGTGAAGAGAAACTGTTTTTTTCCTATGGTATTTTTGTTTAATTTCGAGTAGTAGTACTTGTTGAGTGATTTTCCAACCCTGAAGCTTTCTTGAGAATTTATCGGAAGGTCTTCTATTTTACAGTTCAGCAAACTGCTGCTAGAATACCGAGGAGAAGTTCTTTTCTGAAAGCCCAACTTCTTATGAGAAACAGTCCGAGTAATTTTAGAACCCTTGGCGAGCTGAGAAGGAAGCTAACCCCACTCCAAGTTGCTCCTCACTTCCTCAATCACATCGTCCAGTCTCGCGAGTTGCTTCAACCTGTCCACTGCACTTCTCTTCTAGCCCTCGGCTGGACACTCATCACAATAATCTCTATACTAAAGGCCTCTTTCCTGATATTCGTCGATTAGCTGGAGCCGAGCATATTATTCGGGTGTGAAGGTGAGCATATCTTCTCCAAGGTTGGTCTTTTTGATGGTGACTTCTTTGGCTTTCCTGTGGTACTTCTTCCTGAGTTTGTCGATTATTTTACCATTGTCCTCCATCTCTTGAGGGCTTATGCCGAACCTACTCTGTTCCACATCGATCTTTTTCCTGAGCAGCTGAGGCACTTTTTGCTTGGCAAGGGCAAATTGTTTAGAGGAGAGGTTGTTATGGCACTATTGGAGCAGATTTTCACAGATTCCGCTGGCTTCTTGCATTTTTAGAATAATAGCAAAATGGAACAATCTATCTACCTCAATACTAATATGAGCAAATATAGATAATTATTGAACTAGCCAAATCAGTCAGTCGTCCAACTGGCACAGTAAAGCTGTTCCTCTTAGCGTCCAAAAGTCAGGGTGGTGAGATTTGGTGTTGAGGTCGACCGGTAGAATGAAATTGGTACTCTGACCCGTTGTCGAGAGAACACCAGCTCTATTGGAAGTCTTGTAACAGGGACACTTGTAGACTTGATTTCTGGGAGTGTAGTTTTCCATAGGTAGGAAGTGAATAACTGGCATCGGGAAGTACAGCTTGCCAATCACCTGGTCGACCAAACTGTCCTCTTTCGTGTCCCACCTTGCTCCATCAAGGTATAATCCATCAATGTACACGCCATCCTGAATAACTAAATTTATACCTCTGGAGCGGCCTGTAATTTTTCCTTCTCCATAGCCAACACTTTGAACTTAAAAGAAAGAGTATCGATGGGGATCTTGTACTATCTGGCATGGGTCTGTAGTACACCTGTCAAGAAACCTTGTGGGAAGTAGAATCCACTCATCCAGTAACTCAGAGGAGCACGGTTGTTAAGCCACTATCGAAGGAAGGCTACCCTGGCAAGAAGGTCTTTAAACCAGGAAGAAAGAGGCTTGAGGGAGGAGTAACTGACCTTCTTCCATATTCCTGGTAGCATGTTATTCTGGAAAGCCAGGTACATCTCATCAAGTTCCTGTGACATAACCGCCAGTCCTTGAATGGCCTTCTTCAGCTCGGTCAAGGTCGAGTTCATCTTTCTGATGAGAATATTGAACTTTCCCATCTCTTGCAGCAGCACGATAGATAACGACATCATGTTTCCTTCCTCTGTCAGCTTGAAGTGCTATTGATTCCCAGCAGACTCGTCAAGCATTTCAGGCAGTTGAGCAGCAAACTCAGTAGCCATTTCCATAACCATTTCATCAGGAGTCTTTCCACCTCCTGCGGCCAACACTCGAGGCTGGATGTTCAGGATGGTCTCCATGATTTTGGTTGACTCCTGGTTCTGATAGGTTATATTGGCGTTTTAGTGCATGCCGAAGACCTCAGGGTCGTCGAAGTTCGGCAGTTTATTTATGTACTCCAGATAGGACTTATGGTTGCCGTATTCAGGCACAATGTATATTTTGGAGGCCGAAAGAGGGTACTTCTCGCTGTTGAGAATCTATTGATTGTAGTACTTCTTGAGAATAGACAGTAAACACACTCGATCCCAGTCATCACTGACCCTGCCTCCGTAGTTGATATGCCCTGTCATATAAAGCATAGCGTCCCATGGCATGTTTTCCTCTTCAAGGTTCAAAAACATCTTCAGAGTCTCGTTGGCCACGCTAAGATCACTGTCATTGAACTCATATCTAATGTTGAAGCCCAAAGGCCCGAATTTTCTTCTCTCCTGAATAATGGCATGGAAAAAGGATAGAGTGAAAGCCAGCTTGTGCCATTCTTTGTTCTTGCGTTCACATTTCTTGAAAAACTCGTCATTCATCTCCATGTAGGACTTCTTAAGATTGGCCTTGATGCCTCTTGGAGGCTCAAGTGTGAGCTTACTTCCGTTCTGAAGAATCGGGACTGGGAAATAGTCAGCAGGCATTGATGTCAGGAAGAGCCTGAAGTTCACATTCTCATTGTAATTATCAGAAAAACCTACAACTATTTTTTCAAGTGAAGGCATCCAGCTCTTGGCCAAATGACAGTTTGTCAGCAGAACCCAGCTCCCATCAGCCTTAGCCCTGTTTATCAGCTTCTCCGCCTTTTTGCCTTGCCCTTGACCTAAGGAAATAACTGCCAATTGTTTCATTTTTTAACCTGCAAACTTGAGAAGGGAGGAGGTAGGGTCGGCTCCTGTTGACAGGATGAAGATGACTGGAGTTTTGTAGTCAGAAGTCACATAAATTTCTTCAAGAGTTGTTGTCTTGATTTCATCAAAAAAGGAACCCATTTAGTCAAGTACGTAGTTGGAGAACTATCTCATAATCTTCTCGAAACAAAGCCCTCTCACCAGAGCCAGGCGAGTGAATGGAGCAATCTCAGCATATTATTATGGCAAAGCGGCATGCATAATATTTGGCGCTTTAGCTACTTCTTTCCATTGCGGTAGCTTTGTTTTGAGACTGCTTACGATTCCCATAAGTTAAGGATAGCTTTCTTAAACAAAGCAGAGGAAATCCCAGCCAGCAGGCAAAAAGAAGGCGGGGTCAGGGTTGGGAGTAGTGGCAGTTCTGGTGGTGCCTCTAACGAGGTAGTTCCATTCTGAGAAAGAAATTGAACTGTTCTCTCTTCGGATGGCTGTGCACATCAGGAAAGAATATATTTTTTTGTGGGACTCGAACAATCCTCTGCAAATATCTGTGAACATGAGCTTTGTGAGAGAATCGAGAATGTTTTCAATCCTGACTGCCTGATCGTTGTTAGCGGCAGCTGATTCGATGGCGTTGGAAAAGAGCTTTTTGAAATAGCTGAGAGAGAACTGATACATGGGGTCAATGAGGGCCAAGTCTGAGATGACGAAATAGAGGACGGTCCCTCGGATGGAGACAGGAATGTAGTTGTTTCGACTGGCATTGATTTCCTCCTCTATTACTGTGGTTTCCTATAGCTTTTTCTTGATGATGGCACTGCTTTTCTTGCTCTCCTCTAGTGTTTTGATCAGCTCCACATTATCCAAAATGTTTCCTTTGCTTTCAGACAGTAGAGTCAGGATATTGTCCTGAGCTTCTTTGAGCAGTCTTTTGCTTTCGGATATGGACACCACCACCTCATCCTTCTGCTTCTAGATTTAAGGCAGCTCGAACTTGACGACTTCTCCCAGAAGCTGATCCTTTAGACCCTAAAAAGTGATGCTGAAGTTGATGACAGTCACCTTGATGTATATTTCAGGTAGATAGTGAGGATTGGCCATCTTGGTGGTGATAAACATTTTGAAGTTTTTGTCGTAGTCGACCTTCTTATCTCCAACCCTGATCAAAATACGATTATCTTCCTCGTAGGTCTGCTTCTGAAGAACAGAATCAATGCTTGGCTCAAGCTTTTCTTCTACATTCTATAGCAACACAGAATAACCAGACTGGATAGCCGTCTCGATGGTCTTCAGGTAGTGGGTCTCCGAAAAGTTAATAATTTTGAGGTTATTCTTCTACTCATGTTTCTTGATCCATTTGTGAGCCTCTCCTTGAGGGTCGATGAACAGAGGCCATCTTGAACACTTGGTTGCAATGACTCCATTGTCAATGCTTAATGCATCATTCGAGAGCCCTTCCATTATCCACTATCTGATTGTCAAAGGAGTTTGGAGGGTATCAGCCAAAGAGTATCCTTCCTTGAAGGGAATTCCCAACTCCGTGAATTTTTACATCCATCCATTTAGCACAGGCTCTCGATAAGCACCTGTAAATGGTCCAAGATAGGAGATTGTTGCAGCTGCCAAGAAGACGTTTCCAATGAGTTCATTGAGCTCTTGACCGATGTTTTAGATTTGCTCCTTCCAACGGATTCCTTCTTCCTCCAAAAGAACTGTCAGCTTCTCAGCAGACACCAACCTATTGTTGGTCCTTATCATATCCTCCTCTAGTTTCTTCTTGAGAGCAAATGTCTCATCACATTCTTTTTGAAGCTTTTGCACCTTCTCCTTGATGACATTCAATTAATCCTGCTTAATCTTGAGCTAGCGGTTTTTGACATCCAGTTTTGCAGTTAGCTCG
>Ga0100378_1001771_pt1 | contig 22142 bp, 25 predicted proteins | sample CryGeymeta201502_FD_81535 | JGI IMG/M metagenome (GOLD analysis project Ga0100378, IMG submission 81535) | Groundwater microbial communities from Crystal Geyser aquifers in Utah, USA - Crystal Geyser metaG 2015-02 | ecosystem: Environmental > Aquatic > Deep subsurface > Groundwater | place: USA... | reverse complement strand
GGAACAGTCTTGAAAACTGTCGTGCCTTCACGGGTACCCAGGGTTCGAATCCCTGCCTCTCCGCAGTTTGTCAATATCAGGATTTTCGGCATAATTAGCTAGGGCTTCAAAGGGTTCTTTGAAGTTAATCTTAGCTAATTTTTTGTTGGCAATTTCCGAGTTCCAAAGTATCTGATTTAGCATTTTCTGTTTGTCGTTTAAAGATATTTTGAAAAACGCTTTTTTCATTGATTTTGGGGCTAAAAAGAATTTTTTAGTGAGTTCCAAAGTTTCTTTTGTTAGGACGACTTCTTGTTCGTTTTCCAATTTTTTCAGAGCGTCATTAAAATCTTTTATCTCATTTTTTATAATAGTTTCTCTAGACTCATAATCTTTCGGGCTAATCTTTTTATCCAGCCGCAGATTAAATAATTCTTCTTTTCTATTCTCTCGTTTCTTAATTTCATTCAACAAATGATTTTTAGATTCTAAATATTCTTGATTATCCGGATTATGATTAATTAATAATTCCAAACTGTTATCGTGCATTCGTTCCACCTCGTCCTCGTTAATAAACAAATGGTCAAAAACGCCTGACAGGGCTTTAATGACTTCTTTCTGGGTTAAGTAATGATTATGTTCGGAACATCCGCCTCGGCCGTTGGTGCAGTAGTAATATACATAACGGTTTTTCTTGCGTGTGGCTGTTAGCAGACAGCCACACTTGGCGCAAATCATTAAACCTCTAAAATGAAAATGGGGTTGTTTCTTTTTAGGATGTTGTTTTTCCGTCATTACTTTTTGACAGTCGGCATATAATTTTTTAGAAATTAGCGTTTCGTGCTTACCCTCGTATTCTTTGCCGTGGAATCTCATAATTCCGCAATAGAAAGAATCATTAATAAGTTTATAGATTTTGCTTTTATGATATTTAACATTACCCCTGCTTCTAAATCCCTTATCATACATTAAATTAGCCAGTTCTTTCATTGTATAGTTTCCGGTAGCGTATAGCTTAAATATTTTCTTAATATATCTCGCCCTAATTCTATCAACCACGATTCCGCCTTTGCCGTCATTCAAATAACCAATAGGAGCGAAGTTCGGCCAGAGTCCTTTTTCTATTTTGGTCAGTATTCCACGTTTAACATTTTTTGATAAGTCCAAAATATACTGATTAGCCATTGAACCCTCAATATTTAAGAGGAGGACGTTGTCGCTCGGTAAGTATTGTCTATCGCTCGTCTGAATGGCCTTAATCTTGCCCTGTTGCAGTAGCCATTGGATTTTCCCGCTATCTATCGGATTACGAGAGAGGCGGTCAATTTTCCAGCAGAGAATGCCGTAATCTTCTTTGGTATTTTCTAGGAGTTTAACCATTTTCAAAAATATCGGCCGATTATTCGGCAGTTTGGCACTTTTAGATTCGGTATAGACCAAATCAATAACCAGCCCTAAATTAGCGGCCAGTTTTTTCATTTCGCTAACCTGGCTTTCCAGGGATAGAATTTGTTTGCTCTTATCTTCCGAGGACTTGCGAGCGTAAAGGATGTATTTCATATATTTCTAATTAGCTGTTCTTTTTAACAAGGATAACCATTAAATATTGCTAGTTATTTTGTTGAATATTCGTGGGAGCGGTCTGTTGTGTGCCTATGGTCAAGTTAATATATTTTATAATATATATAGGCCGGGTCCGTTTTTCTTTTTCGGCTCCCCCTCCGGGGGATCCGCCGAAGAAAGAAAAAAACGGAACCTCGGCCATATTTCAATCTTAGCAAATCAGAGTTAACGAAAGTTCCGGGGAAGATTTAGGGGAAGAAAATGAGCCTTATTTATCTAATGATAGCAAAACGGTATTGGACAAAGTTTAGCTAAAGATTTAGGTTAAGAAATCGACCATATTTTGTTTAATATTAACAAACCGGCTTACAGGAAACTTCACCTGAAAATTTACCTGTAGATTATGGCAAAGCGAGGTTTGACTAAGTTTGACCGAAAGAATGGTCAAAGGTATTTTAAACTATCGGTGTGAACGTAAATGCACGTGCAGATTTACGTTGATTTTTAGAATATAGGCCATATTTTCTTACTCTTGACAAATATTGACTGATATGCTATAATATGTTTATTAGAATAGTTCGTTGAAAAACAAGTTTATATTGGGTTAATTACTGAAATCATCTAGTTTTAGGTGGGTTTAGTAATTAATCCAATTATTTATAAATTATAAACTTCAAAAAAGGAAAAATCATGAAAAAGTTAACTTCTTTAGTTATTGTTGCTGTGTTTATTTCAGCATTTTATTTGATGCTGTCATCATTTGACACACGGGAATGGTCGCCGTCAGGTCGCCGTTCAAAACTACTAAACGATGCTATCGCCACAAAAAACGACAGCATGCTCTTCTCGGATTTCAACAGGGTTTATTTAGCAAAAAGCGAACCTATGCATTTTTATGGAACACCGGAATACATGATAGAATCTTCTGTTCGTATTTTAGACCCTAAATATGCAACTATAAAGTTGGAATTTAATCACGAAGTCGCTTTAAGAATTCTGGAACAAAAATGGGGCGTTGATAGTGTTGCTAATTATTTACATAAACTTTACAACCCCTTAGCTTGTCAGGTTTATTGGAAAGAATTATATCCCAGGTGGGATAGTTTAATCCAAAATTTGGAAAGTAAAATGTCTCCCGAATTATTAAATGCTGTAAAAAAAGTCGTAAAGGAAAATGGACTAAAAGATGCCCTCTGGCTCAAGAGATATGTGAGTTTAGAAGAAATTGAAAAACTCATTATTCAGAATGAACAGGGTGGCGATTATGACCAATGGAAAGTAAAATGGGAGAAATGGTTTTTTCTTTCAGTTGTTGACAGTTCGATGAAACTAAAATTTCTGGAAAATATTACAGATGATGAGATCTTAAAATTCAAAATGCTAACATCAATTTCTCCAGAAAGAAGATGGAAATTATTTGAAAAAACTGATTTAAGAACCCTCTTGGAATATGCTCATGGTGGCGGTAATTACTTTAGCGGAATAAATAATTCTGAACTAAGAAGATTATTCTTTAGTAAAAGAGATGAATGGAAAAAAGAATCTATAAGTGAATTATTCTATTTTCCAATAATTTTTGAAAGTAAAGAATTCTTAGTTGAATTAAGGAGCCGATCACTAAAAGAATTAATTAATCCAGGACTTACTTATTCTACAGAAAATTGGAATGGTTTTCCGTTTTATAAATATGCGGAGATTGTCATTTCGAAAGCTAATTCGACAGAAGATTATGAATTAGCGCAATACTTTTTTAGTAAGTATGATGAATCTGGAAAAGGAGGATGGTTGGCTCTCCTAAACAAAAAAATGCTAACTATAAATACGTAAATCCACTAGTTTTCGTTCAAGGCCTTGCAACTTCGGTTAGCAAGGCTTTTTTCATACTGCTTTAGATTTTATAATATCAATAACTTTATTATTAACGAGCGTTCCAATATAATACCAAGCTCTCCGCTAATAAAAATAACGCCGTTTTGGCGTTATTTTTATTAGCGTAAAGATCGAAAGGGATTCGAACTGGTTGGAAGCGAGACGCGAGAGAGGGCGGAAGCCGGAACGAGCGAGCGAGCGTCGGACGGATTGCCTTGAATGGCAATCCGGACGCCAACCCTGGACAAGCGAGCGAGGCGCTTGCCGGCGCCGAGTGAGGGCGGAAATCCCTGCCTCTCCGCATATTGACAAAAGTATACTAATTTAGTATACTTTTTTGTTGTATTAGAACGTTAAAAAACAAGGTTAAATTTGGTTAATCACTAAGATTGTCTATTTAATAGGTGCTTTTAGTAATTAATCAAATTAGTTATTAATCTTAAAAAAACAAAAAATGCACACAGAATTTCAACCAGAAGATAGCTCTCTCGGATATGGCAGAACTACTTCACAGTATTTGAACGCTCATGGCGTTGATAATAAAGTCTGTAAGGAAGCGTTTTTTAATTCGCTTTGTGGAGGCTTTGATGTTTCTATAGGGAGTGGGCACAACCAAATCGCTCTATCCATAGATTCTGCTACAAAAATGAAAGGCACTAACGGCTACATTGAATTTACCGCTACCGCTACTTATTGCAAAAATAATGACAAGGGGGTAAAAGTAAAAGGGTTTATTAGTTTTAACGTTAATATTAATGATGTTGTGAAAAAAAATAAATTTTTAATTATTGACGATGATGATTCGGTGCATCAGGAAATAAAATTTTCGTTAAAAGGCATGTTCCCTCAATGTGAAATAGATGAGGCTTATAACATTAGAGAGGCGACGGAATATTTGAGTGACAACCAATACGATTTAATAACGCTTGATGGAAAATTAAAAGAAGGAAAGCATGGTCGTGAAGTATTGTCCTTAATGAATTCGGAACAAACTGATAAAGTGGTTATTTATTCTGGTGAAATTTATTTTCTTCGGGAATGTCAAAACAAGGGCATCGTAACTTATTTAAAAACTTCTGATTTTAACGATATTTTACCGGCTATTGCATCTAAAAAGAAACTCGCGTAGTTATGAGTGAGCAAGGAAGTCTATCAACGACTTCCTTTTTAATTTGCTAAAATCATTCCAAAACACCCCACCCTCTCCGCGAATGAAAATACCACAATTGGGGTATTTTTGCTATAATTAAAATATATTATTGGGCAAGTTAATATTATTATAATTTATGAAGACATTATCTTTAAGGGAGAAGAGTTTAATTGTTATTTTTATTTTAATTATCCTTTTTGTATTATTTGGTAAATATTTATATAAAGTTGGCATTGCGTATCATCAAACAAAAAACTTTACTGTTAAGTCGATTGCAATTTTATTTTCTGATCTTAATAAAGAAGAAAGGACGTCTTTGTACAAAAATGATCCGTTATTTTGTTTAGTCGATGATGACTGTGCTACTCATCAAAAAGCAGCTTGTCCGACAGCAATAAATAAGTATTATTTAGCTGAGCATGCTAGTGATTATTATCGTTCAGTAGACCCTTTGTTTGGGATGGATGTCTATTGTCAGCCTTATACTTTAACTTGCGAAGATAGAAAATGTGTGTTGAAGAGGAATAAATAGGCGCTTAAGCTTACAAAACCGTTCCAACTACGTCCCACCCTCTCCGCACACATAAAATAGTCCTAAAATTAGGGCTATTTTTTGATAAGGAGTTTATCGCTTTGGAACGGTGTGATATAATATTTACATAATTAATAATTAAATTTATGGAGAATCAACAATTATCCTCAACTCCTAATAAAAAACGTAAAAAAATATGGATTTTATTTCTTGTAATGATAGTGCTTGTTTGGATTCCAGTATATTTATATATTGTTAAAGGTGTAGACAGATCTCCACTTGTATTTCAAGAAAAATGTGGCTCTTTGAGTAACGAATTATGTGGACAATCAATTTGGTGCTCATCTATTCAAGTCCAGATGCCATGTAATGAATATGGCTTGTGTCCGCTAAGCTTTAATTCTAAATGCGTTTCTAAATGGTAATAAAACAGTAGATTTTTATTATTTTATTACCGTTCCAACTACGTCCCACCCTCTCCGCGTAAAAAATAAATACCCCGTTTGGGGTATTTATTTTTTATTAGACGAAAGGGATTCGAACTGGTTGGAAGCGAGGCGCGAGAGAGGGCGGGAGCCCGAAGGAGCGAACGAGCGTCGGACGGATTGCCTTGAATGGCAATCCGGACGCCAACCCTGGACAAGCGAGCGAGGCGCTTGCCGGCGCCGAGTGAGGGCGGAAATCCCTGCCTCTCCGCAGATTGTCAATATCATCATTGACGCAACAATTAGCTAGGGTTTCAAATGGCTCTTTGAAACTAACCTTAGCTAATTTTTTGTTGTCTATCGATAAGTTCCAAAGTAGTCCAGAGAGCATTTTTCTTTTGTTGTCTAAACTGGTTTTTAAAAACTCTATTTTCTCTTTCTTCATAGCTCTCTTTAGTAATCGTTTTATCAAGAAGAAGATTAAAGAGTTCGTCTTTTCTATTTTTATATCTTCTAAGCTCATTTTCTAGCCCCTGCTTGGCTTCTAGATACTCACGTCTTTCCGGATTGTTATTAATGAGTAGCTCTCTAGTATTATCATGCATTCTTTCTATCTCATCCTCATCAATAACTAATTTATCAAATACTTCTGATAAGGCATGAATTGCCTCATCTTCTTTTAAGTAGTGATTATGTTCACTACATCCGCCTCGCCCATTAGTGCAGTAATAATAAACATACTTTTTCTTTTTTCTTGAAGCAGTAAGTAGACAACCACATTTAGCACAAGTCATTAAACCTCTAAAAGGGAAATAGATCCTTTTCTTCTTGGAATGTTGTTTTTCTTGCATTGCTTTTTAACATTCATCAAACAACTTTCTAGATATTATTGTTTCATGTTTGCCCTCATAGACTTTTCCATGAAACTGCATCTGACCACAATAGAAAGAATCGTTAATGAGTTTGTATATTTTACTCTTATGATATTTAATATTACTTCTACTCCTAAATCACTCTTTATACATTAAATCAGCTAGTTCTTTCATAGTGTAATTTCCGCTAGAGTATAGTTTAAATATCTTTTTAATATACCGAGCTCTAACCCTATCAACTACTATCCCGCCTTTCCCATCATTTAAATAACCAATAGGCGCAAAGTTTGGCCATAGCCCCTTTTCTATTTTAGTCTGTATGCCTCTTTTAACATTCTTACTCAAATCTAAAATATATTGCGTTGCCATCGAGCCCTCAATGTTTAAAAGCAAGACATTGTCAGAGGGAAGATATTGTCTATCGCTAGTTTGAATAACCTTAATCTTGCCTTGTTACAATAACCATTGAATCTTTCCACTGTCTATTGGATTACGACTTAGCCTGTCTATCTTCCAACAGATAATGCCATAGTCATCAGAACTATTTTCAAGGAGCTTAATCACCTCAGAAAACAGCGGTCTATTGTTTGGTAGCTTTGCCGATTTGCTTTCGGTATAAGTCATGGCGATATCTAGCCCTAGATTAGAGGCTAACTTTTTCATCTCAGCTACTTGACTCTCAAGTGACAAGATCTGTTTGCTTTTATCTTCGCTAGACTTTCTAGCATATAGAATGTATTTCATATATTTAAATTATTAGTTAATATTTTGTTTAATATTCGTGACCGCGGTCCGGTGTGTGCGTATAGTCAAGTTAATTATATAGGGAGGGGACCGGGCCTCATTTCTAGTCTTAAATCTCATTTCCGGCTGCCTTTTCCTTTTTCGGCTCCCCCAAGGGGATGCCGCCAAAAAAGGAAAAAAGACAGCAGCCGGCCACTGACAAAACAATATCAGAGGGAAGTTAAGAAAAGTTTAGAACACTTTTTTCTTAACTCTTTAAAAACAGCTATTTTATTGGACTTTACACTATTATTTTTTCTTAACTATCATAACAAAAGCATGTTCTGAAAAGTTCTGATACCATTTTTCAGAACTCTCTAAATTTGTTAGTTTTGTTGGGATTTTTGGCCAAAACTTTGTGGAACTTTGGGTCTAAAATACTGCTCAGGCTTGACTGTTTTAGGTACACACATTTTGCACTCTAGCTAAAGCCTCATTTGGGGTGAGACCATCTAGAGCACAGTGTTCTAAATTATTATAATAAACATTCCATGATTTAATCTTCTTCTTTAAGGTTATCACATCTTTAAAACAGTTTCTATCATAGAACATCTCTTGGTCCGTTCTATGACTCCGTTCCACTCTACCATTTTGAGCTGGTTTGCCAGGATCAATTAAGTAATGAGGAATACCCAGTTTGGCACAAAATATATCTAATGAATGTAATCTAGGATTAACTGGGTCACTAGATTTGAGATATCCAATATAGCGATTAGTGAAGCAACTACCATTATCAGTTTTAATGGCTCTAATACTAAATGGCGCTACTTTAATTACTTCCTCTAAAAATGAAATAGAGTAACTATTAGCCATATTGTCGTATATTTTTAGATGTCTCCATCTAGAGGCACAATCAATGGCTGTATATTGGTAATATCTTTTCCCTCCGATTCTACCTGGTACATATTTAATATCTATCTCAATTAAATCACCTGGTAGCAGTGTTGGTTTGATATATTTATATTGTAATTTCCTAATCCGATATTTTCTAACCAATCCCTCAGCTTTAATTATCTTACCAATTGTTCGGACATTAATATCAATATCTTCTTTCTTTAATTTGTACCACAACTTCTGAGCGCACAACCTATTCTTTAATATCATTTCAACTATTCGCTCTTTAATCCTAATTGGTGTCTCATGAGGTTGAGACTTTGGTCTGGTGGACTTATTATCTAATCCATTTAGCCCGCAGGCTCGATACCTAGCCAACCAATACTTAATAGTTCGTTCACTGAACGGGCACACTTTGGCTAATTGCTTAATACTTATCTCTTTATCGAGAATGGGCTTAATCCAGCGATACTTCTCCTCGCTAGTAGATTTAGGCATAGTTTTTGACATATACCTCTAGATTACCACCAAAAGTGCAATATGTGTGTGCACATTACCTACATTACTTGACAATTTAACCAATAAAGTGTAGTTTTTAATTAGTACAATAGTTGTACTTTAATAATTTAATTAAAAGTAGGAGATTTTGTCATGAAAAAGATTAAAAAAATTTTTCAGCACAATTTTTGGGACAAAAAAACCGATGAACATGTTAGTCATACTGTTCAGTCTGTTTTGGGTTTATCAAAAAATGTGGGCGATGTTGTGGCCGAAAATTGCGGGGCAGGCTCTTGCAATTGTGGCGGTGGCTGCAATGGTGAATGTGGAGGTGAATAACTTCCCGGTTTATTAAAAGAGGAAGTAATATTTTTATTACTTCCTCTTATTCCAATCATTAATAATTTGTAAATATAGGAGAACAGAAAAATGAAAAGTGAAAAAAAGATTTTTAGTATGCAGTGGCACTTAACCGATAGTTGTGATCAGGCTTGTAAGCATTGTTATATTTATCAAAATGCTGATTATTTGAAAAGTGAAAAAAAAGAATTAAATCTAGATGAAGCAATTTTGGTTGTCGATGATTTTTTATCTTTTTGTGAAAAAATGAAATGTGAGCCAAGACTCAGTATTACTGGTGGAGATCCATTACTGTACAAAAATATATGGAAAATTCTTTCCTATATATTTAGTAAGGGTATTCGTTTTTCCATTTTAGGGAATCCATTTCATTTGACGGATGAGGTGTGTAGTAAATTAAAAGAACTTGGTTGTGTTTCTTATCAAATGTCTTTAGATGGTTTAAGAGAAACTCATGATTCAATTAGAAAAAAAGGTTCTTTTGATGCTACTTTAGAAAAAATTCCAATGTTAAAAAAGGCTGGAATGAGAACGACTATTATGACAACTGTGTCTAAGCTAAATTATTTAGACATCCCAGATCTTATTGAAATCGTTGTGGAGAATAAAGTTGATACTTACGCTTTTGCTAGGTATTGCCCCACTCCTGGTGATGACACAAAGGAATCCTCTATGACCCCAGAAGAATATAAAAATTTTCTTCAGAATGTTTGGAATGTATATGAGAGATTAGCTGACAAAGGCACGACTTTTTCTTTGAAGGATCATCTGTGGACATTATTTCTTTATGAAAAAGGATTAATATCAATTGGCGATTCTAAATCTATTGTGGCTGGCTGTAATTGCGGTTTTAGGCACATCACTTTATTACCAGATGGAACAATGTATGCTTGTCGCCGTTTTACTAGCCCAATTGGCAATGTTCGTAACGAAAAAATTATAAGTATATTCTTTAGCAAAAAAATGGAAGAATATAGAACTATTGAAAAAATGAGTGGCTGTGCTGATTGCAATCTTCTTAATTATTGTCGCGGTTGTCATGCAGTTTCCTTCGGTACGTACGGAAGTTATTTTGAGAAGGATCCACAATGTTGGAAAAAATAAATAAAATGGCCATTAAATAATGGCCATTTTTTGTTAATCGATAGTTTATTTATTTTTGATTAGTTATTAGTTTTTTATATTTCAATACTGCATCAAATATTTTTATATTTTGTTTGTTCAGTTCTTCGTTCGTAAAGTTATTATCAGTTTCTGATAAATAACTATCTGTAAGCTCGAAATCATTATTTTTTGCACTTTCTTCATAATCAGATAATTCGTTTCCGTAAGTATAGATTTTGTATTTATCTTTTATATTTATTGGTAAAAAATAATTTTTTAATAGTTTATTTTGTGAATTTTTAAAATCTAGTAGTTTTGTCGCTATTAGTAATTCGCCACCATTATTTACAACTTTATTTAATATTTGAAAAATATCGTTCAATTTGCTAATATTATTAAAGGTATAACAAGAAAGGGCAAAATCAAATTGTTTGTCGGTATTGATTAAATCATTTATATTAAGATTTAGTAGTTCAATCTTTTCATTAAATTCCTGGGATCTTTGTTTGGCAATTTCTATCATTTTTTGATTGGAGTCAATTCCGGTTACAATAGCTCCTTTTTCAGCCATTAATCTACCCCACCTTCCTTCGCCGCACCCAATATCTATAACATGTTTTCCGGATAAATAATTTGGTAACATTTCAAACGTTTGTTTTATTAGATTGTCTGGATTTTTACTTAAATCATTATTTTCATTTATTCTAGAACTGTAGTTAATGGAATCAGTGTCACTATATTCCATAGGAGAAGTTCTTAAATTAAATTTTTTAATTAATTCATCTTCTTGATTATTACCTCTAAAAAAATTATTTTCTAACATAAAAATATGGAAAAATATAATAAAATATACTCATCTTCTAATGTTAGCGAAGATATCAAACCTAGTCAAACAATTAGTTTAATTTGGAAAAATTTTTTATCAGGTGGTTCTATCCTTGATTTGGGTTGTGGGCAGGGACGTGATTCTTTATTTTTAGCAAAAAATGATTTTTTAGTTACAGCCATTGATAGTTCAGAAGTGGCTATTAATCAAATTAAGGTTAAGAAAAATGAGTTTAGTTTTGATAATTTAGAATTGATTTGCGGCGATATCAGTGACTTTAAAATAGAAAATGGTAAATATGATGCAATAATTTGTCGCAATGTTTTAAACTTTTTAGACAAAGAGAAGACTTTAAAAATAGTAAATAATTTAAAGACTAATTCTAAGAATGGAGCATATATTGTTATTGATGTTTTTACAAAAGATGATCCTAGTTTTATAAGTGACAATAAGTTTGTTTGTTATTTTGAAGAACAGGAATTGTTAAAAATATTTTCAGATTTTAAGATTGTTTATTATTTAGAAAACATTATTTTAGATAATGGCCATCCAGGTTTTGAATTGCCGCACAAACACGGTGTTTCAAAAATAATTGTTCAAAAGTAGTTTTCATTAGCATTTTCACAAATTCCAGTTCGAATAACGTCCCTAACACCCCGCACTGATGAAAAATCGCTTTTATTATCGATTTTAGAGAGGACATTATATGGCTCTTTATAAGAAATATTAGCGATTTTTTTGTTGGCAACGCTAGCGTTCCAAAGTAGAGTTATTAACGTATTTCGCTGTTCGTCAGGTTTTTGAGATAAAAACTCTTTTTGCATTGTTTTAGGCTCTAAAAACGCATCTCTTATCCGTTCCAAAGTAATATTATCTTGGCTCTGTTTTTTGATTTCTAGCTCCTTTAAATCCTTATTAATAAGTATTATCTCGTTTTCTATTACTTGATTCTTAGCCTTATAGTCGCCCTCTAAAACGACTTTATCCAAGTAGCCGTCTATTAGAACTTTCTTGCGCTCTTCGAGTGTTTTGAGCCTATTTTGAAGACCGAGGATAGCCTCTTCTAGGTATGATAAGACATTACCGCTTTCTTTTAGTTTTGCTCGATAGACGAGATTAACGACTTTTTCGTCAAAGATTAACTCATTAAAAACATTGTTCAATTCCGTTGAAAGATTTTCCTCTTTGATATAAGCCTTATGCTCTTCGCAGACATTCTTGCCGTTAGTACAATAGTAGTAAGTTAGTCGGCCTTTCTTTTTTGTGGCTGTTAGCAGACAGCCACACTTGGCGCACCTCAACATACCACGAAAAGCGAAAGGAATATTTTGTTTTTTAATATGGGATTTTTTAGTGAGCATTTCTTGCACCTCGTCAAATAGTTTTTTGGAGATTAACGGCTCATGATTACCTTGATAAACATTTCCGCCCTTTTCCATAATTCCGCAATAGAAAGATTCCGATAACATTTTATGAATTTTGCTCTTATGGTATTTATTATGTGCCCGACTTCTAAACCCATCTTTGAATAATGTATCAGAGATTTCTTTAACGCTATATTTACCAGTCTTATACATCTCAAAAATTTTGACGATATATTTTCCTCGTGCCTTATCAATAATAATTTTACTGTCTTTATTCAGGTATCCAAGCGGTGCCAGATTTGGCCAACCGCCTTTTTCCAGTTTGGCTCTTATTCCTCTTTTTACATTTTTACTCAAGTCCAAAATATATTGATTAGCCATTCCGCTTTCCACATTAAACAATAGAGCATTATCGCCAGGCAAATATTGCCTTTCCATAGTTTGGATTATTTTCAATTCATTCTGTTGGAGCAACCATTGAATGGTAGCCGAGTCTATTGGGTTGCGGGAAAGTCTGTCTATTTTCCAACAGATAACGCCCTGAATTTTGCCTCTCTTGATCAAATTGATAAGTTCGGAAAATTGCGGACGGTTATCGGGTTTCTTGGCCGATTTGCTTTCTCTAAATTTGTAGTCAATGCTCAAATTTAAAGAATCAGCTAACTTTAACATTTCTTTCTCTTGTGAATCTAGAGAAAGAATTTGTCGGCTACTGTCTTCGGTAGACTTTCGGCAGTATAAGGCATATTTAATTGTTTGTTCATTGTTTTGCATATTTTTATAGATGTTGACTTATTTAGATAAGTATTTTATTATAATCTATTGAACTTTAAAATAATTGTTTAACTAAATATAGGAGGCTTTACCATGATTTCATCTTTCTGTTTAACATTGTTTATCCTTTGCTTTTCTCTAATGTCTTCATGTGTTTTTTTATTTTCTGCTTTTTTTGCAAAAATGAGTGGGGAAAAAAGACATCAAATGGATAAAGGCGCATTGCTAATAATGGGGATTCTGTCGGTTATGACATTTATTGCATCTTTATTTTTATTTAATGCAAATTGATGTTATAAATAATCACAAATACGAGTAGATTCAAATCGCTCGTTTTTTTATATCAAAAAGGGCAGTCCTGATTCACCCAACATAACAAACTAGCCCAAAGGTTAATTTATCGTTTGGCAGAACTGCCCATTTCGAGCGACAAAGGTATTTGTTAAAAAAATACCCTGGGCATGTCTGTTTATTATGTTAGGTGAATACTATTAATATACTAAAGAACGAGTTAAAAATCAATATCGTCCAGAGAATGGTCAGTTAGTATCTCGGCGATGTTCTCGTCTAATTCGGGATAGTTTGAGAGGTCGTATTGCTGATAATTAAACCAACGCATAAAATTTACTGGCTTGCCGATAGTGTCATTAATGTCGCTATTGTTATACTCCGATTCGCCGTCATATTTATAGACCAGAGATTCCGAGGGGAGTTTTGATTCTACGAGCGACACGACTTCCACAAAAGAATTTTCTTGCGGTTTTAAAAGCCCCTTACTGGCGATATATTTCTTTTGCCTTGGACAATTATTTTCAAAGACGGATTTTTGAATATATTTTATAAAATAAAAAATAATCTTTTGGAGCTGAGCCTGGTTTTTTATCTTAGTAAAATTTCTGTCCTTTCCGCCGACCATTATCCGACCTTGCCCCCAAATATCAAACATCTTTTTATAGATATTTTTAATATAGGGCAGATTAAAGAAAATCATATGATAGTGAATCGCTCCTCTTTTTTGTAATTCAAAGACAGCCAGATATTTCAGATTGCTTTGTTTTAAGTCTTTTCCCTCAATACCGTTAGTTTCGTAATTTAGCCGTCTGATAAATTTTGTAAATTCATAATTGGCTTTTTTAAGGTCGGTAATATTCTCGGCAAAAGTTAAAGTCAGGGTAATCGGCAAATATGGTTTACCCTTTTCTTTAAACCAGAGAAAACAATTAGCCATAATCAGCCGTTTAATCATTCGTTTAGCACGCCTGGCGGAAGACTTGAGAATTTCCTCTTGGCTGGACTTAGGCTTGGGGAATTTCTTGGCCTCCTCAATTTCTTCCTCGGTTTTGATATGCCGTATTCTTCGCTCTAGGTGAATATCACGACCAAACTGATATATCTCAAGTAATGAACCTGATTTTACCAGTTTACGATTGGATAAGTATTTATTATCTTGTTGTTTCATATATTTATTAATATCTAGTTCTAATTAGAAGTTCTCTTAACAAGGATAACTTTTTCTTTTCGGTTCCCCCTACGGGGGAACCGCCGAAAAGAAAAAAAGAGTTATTCCTTATTGAATAGTGAGTTATATAAATTAACGAGAGATGTCAGAAAAGAATCCGCCTCATCGGGAGTAATTGCTCGCCCATACAATCCGCTAAAATATTCTTGGGCATCAGATATCAGTTGGTCGTCATACTTAGTCATGACCTAAGTTTACAAAAAGAGCCCCGCACCATTGTGAGTGCAGGGCTCTTTATTCTGTTTAGCTGTTTTTACAGGTATTTATGATTGATTTGGCACCAACCGTTCTTTTCGGTCGTGTAGCTTATAAAGTCATTAATTTTATTACTGGTGGCTTTTGAGATTTTACGATTCAGTTTATCACAGGCATGGCGGAATCTTTGCTGATTCCCCTCGTAGTCTTCTTTTAGATAATCTTCTGATATTTCCACTAAGTCGGTTTGGTCTGTTAGGTCTTTAGCAAAGATAGCCTCAAGAATATAATGATCTATCGGCTTTTCACTTTTGAGGGCTATTTTTATCTCTTGCCCTCGGATATAGAGGATACTATTTATAGAGTCAAAGCTAATGGGCGGTATAGGTTTATTGCCCTCTAAGAATGCTTGAGAATCTATCGTATCAATAATATGCTTATTAATTATTTCCATTGAAGAGTCTAAAAATTGAGCGGAGGTTATTGCTTTTTCGGGAAAGTTTTTAATATTGTGGGCGGGCATAATAGCGAAAGAATCATCCTTAACATCTTTTATAAGTTCATTAGTTCTTTCTATATCTCCCGCTTTTTGGCTGTCTTTTATTTCTTGCATCTCAATAGATACAATTAATAAACAAAGCAAATTAACAGGTAAAAGAGCCATAAGAGAAACATCTTGTTTGCTTTCTATAGCCTTTTGCCAGGTTTCAAATTCTTGACTAAATATAGGCATTCCCGAAAGAGTTGAGGGGTCGAGTATGTCCATGCTTATATTATTGAATTCTTGGCTTTTCTCGGAGCTTTTGGCCGTATCTTTCATTACCTCTAATTGTTTATTTACATAAGCAAAAAGAGGGTTTAATAATTCTTTAAGATATGGCTCTGATTTAAGAAAGCTAATATAATCAAAAATCACTTCAAAGCTCTTGAAATGGCCTGAATTTTTCTTGAATTGACGGTTAAAGTCGATTAATTGGTCTTTGATTTTATCGGTAGTCATAGGTTTATTTTGGCACTCAAAAAGACTGATAGTCAAATAGCTTGTTTTGTTGATTTTTTAAGGTTTTTGTGGTATTTTTAAATAAGATTAATTATTTTAATGAAATTTTATGAAAAAGGTTTTAATTTTATTTCCAATTTTAGCACTGTTAATAACAGGCTGTTCTTTAACGCAAAAGGCGGAAGAAAATAATTCAGCGGAAGAAAATAGCTCACAAGAAAATATTTTATCAGTCAATCAGGTAGCAATGATCTGTAATAGCGGGAATCAAGATAGACAAGCTGATAATATTTGTATTTTAGGAAGAGCATTAAATCAGGAATTATCAACTCTTTTTGAGTCAACTCCGCTTGCAAATAATTATTATATAGAATTTGATAACCGAAAAACATATACATTCTGGTTATACACAAAGGAGAAGCCAACTCAATCACAATCGACCTCAATTGTTAGGTCTATTGGAGACAAATTAACCAAAAACCTTCCAAACTACTCTTTTAATTTTTTTATTTTCCCGGAAAATTCAAAAAAGGTTCCAGGTGATAGACTGCCATATGATTTTTATTACTCTCCGTCGTATCGTCATGGATCTGTTATTTACCCCATGGAATAAAATTTACTGGCGCCAGTCTTCATTTTTACAATTCTTTTCAATTACAGCCTATATTTTAAAAATTTTTTATCGAAAACCGTTCCAAGACTGTCCCACCCTCTCCGCCAGGAGATAAAATAAAGACCAAAACGTAGTTTCGGTCTTTATTTTATGAAAGAAGCGGGGGATTCGAACTGGTTGGAAGCGAGACGCGAGAGAGGGCGGAAGCCGGAATGAGCGAGCGAGCGTCGGACGGATTGCCTTGAATGGCAATCTGGACGCCAACCCTGGACAAGCGAGAGAGGCGCTTGCCGGCGCCGAGTGAGGGCGGAAATCCCTGCCTCTCCGCCAAGACAATTTAGTATCGGATAGACCCACAAGCCTCGTATTTAAGGGGCTTTTTGGTATAGTTCTGAAGCCCCACTTACCCGCAGGTAAGTGGGATGGCGAACTGTATTATAGCTTTGTTGACGAACTATATTGCCTGGTGTATCATATCAATATATATTGATTATATAACTATATGAAAGCAAAAGATTGTACAAATAAAAAACTTACAGAAGAGTTCGCGAATCTCGCTAAATTCTTAAGGATCATCGGTGACAATAATCGCTTAAGGATTTTATGCCTGTTAAAAGACGGGGAATGTTGTGTTTGTGAAATATACCCTAATCTAGATTTGGCTCAGAATTTGGTTTCTAGCCATCTAAAAGTTATGTTAGATTTTGGTTTACTAACAATCAGGCAAGAGTGGAAGAAAAATTACTATTCTATAAATTCAATAATATTTAAAAAATATAATTTATCATTAACTAATCTCTTAAAAAACTATGAATAATCAAATTACCTCAATCCAGGTTTTGGGTTCAGGTTGTTCGACTTGTAAAAAGCTATTTGAACTAACGCAAAAGGCGGTTACTGAACTAGATTTGAAGACAGAAGTAGAATATGTCACTGACATTCAAAAGATTATTGAACTTGGCGTGATGTCTTCACCTGTTCTAACTATTAACGGCAGAGTGGCTTTAGTGGGCCAACTACCTAATTTAGAAAAAATTAAAGAATTACTTACCTTAAACAACCAACCAAAAATAGAAGAATCTATGAGTAGTTGTTCTTGTGGAGGTAAGTGCTAATTAATATGTTTTATCCCTTGCAACTTTTAGCCGACTGGCTAACTTATTCTGTTTTTAATATTGCTCCCGAAACACTATTGGCTACAGCCGTTAATTTCTTTATTTTTGATACGCTAAAAATATTTATTTTACTATTTGTAATTATTTTTATTGTATCTTTTGTTCGTACTTATTTACCACCAGAAAAAGTGCGGTTATTTTTAGCAAAGAAGAATAAATTAACTGGTCATATTTTAGCCTCATTACTCGGTATTATTACACCTTTTTGTTCTTGCTCGGCCGTGCCTTTATTTTTAGGCTTTGTGGAAGTGGGAGTGCCTCTTGGTGTTACTTTTTCTTTTTTAATAGCCTCTCCAATGATCAATGAAGTGGCGCTTGTTTTACTTTTTGGTTTATTTGGTTGGAAAATATCTTTACTGTATATTTTAAGCGGTTTAATTATTGCTATTGTTTCAGGATTATTTATTGACCGCATGAAAGTTGAACACTTAGTCGCTGATTTTGTTTGGAAAAATAAATTAAAAGACAATACTGTTTCGGAAATTAAAATGAGTCAGAAAGAAAGAATTACTTACGCTTTAAACTATGCAATAGATATATTTAAAAAAGTTTGGCCTTATATTTTAGTCGGTGTTGGTCTAGGAGCCTGGATTCATGGTTATGTACCTGCCGACTTCTTAGCTCAATACGCTGGAGCAGATAAATGGTATGCTGTCCCACTAGCCACTTTAATTGGTGTCCCATTATATTCAAACGCTGCTGGAGTTATTCCTCTAGTTAGCGCTTTAACTGAAAAAGGGGTGGCAATCGGCACCACTTTATCATTTATGATGGCAGTTACGGCTTTATCACTTCCAGAATTTATGATTTTAAAAAAGGTCATGAAAACTAAATTGATTGTTATTTTTGCCTCAGTGGTTGGGGTCGGTATTATTATAACTGGGTATCTATTTAATTTAATTTTAAAATAAAATTATGAACAAGAAAGTTCTAATTCTTCCTTTACTAATTTTAAGTGTATTTATTTTTGCCGGATGTGGTACAAAAAATACTGAAAATACAGCACAAACAAATGAAGTTAAAGCTAGTGAAAACATATTAAAAGCCGATAAGGTTCAAGTGTTTACTTTTCATGCCACTCAACGTTGTGCCACTTGTATTGCGATTGGTAAATTGTCTGGCGAGGTAGTTGAAGAATATTATCAACCAGAGCTACGTGATGGTAAAATAGAAGTTCGGGAAATAAATATTGATTTGCCGGAAAATAAAGAGTTAGCTACCAAATTTCAGGTCAGTGGATCATCTTTAAAGATTAATGCTATTTATGATGGGCAAGATCATATAAATGAAGACACCGCCGTTTGGCGTTTAACATCAAATTCCACTCAATATAAAAGCTATTTAAAAAATAAGATTGATATCCTTTTAGGTAAATAATATGGATTTAATAAATAGCTTAATTGACAACTATAATTTGCCAATGCTAACGGCTTTTCTTTTGGGTATTTTAACTTCAATTAGTCCTTGTCCCTTAGCAACCAATATAACAGCCGTCGCTTTTATATCTAAAGATATTAAAACCCCGAAGCACACTATTTTATCTGGTCTTTTTTATACACTAGGACGTGGTATTAGTTATACTTTACTGGCTACTTTAATTTATTTCGGTCTATCGTCTTTTAAAATTTCTAGTATTTTTCAAGGTTGGGGTGATAAAGTTCTTGGCCCAGTTTTAATCATTATCGGATTGATAATGTTTGATGTTATTAAAATCAACTTAAAAACTAGCGGTAAAACTGAGAAAATAAAACTCTGGTTATCAGATAAAGGTTACTTTGGATCATTGGCTCTAGGCATGTTATTTGCTTTTGCTTTTTGTCCTTATAGTGGAGTCATATTTTTTGGTGTCCTAATTCCATTGATACTTAGATCAGCGAGCGGATTACTACTACCATCTATTTTCGCTTTAGGCACAGGATTGCCAGTAATTATCTTTTCATTTCTAATTGCGTATAGCATGAAAACTGTTAGTCGAGCTTTTCAGTCGGTGCAGAAAGTAGAAAAATGGTTAAGATATGGAGTAGCATTAATATTTATTTTAACCGGTCTGTATTACACCAAATATTTAATTCAATTTATTATAAACGCTTAAATGTCAGAATATAATCATAGTCACGAGACATCATCAAAAAATCTTGTTTGGTCAGTTGGTATTAATATAGTTATTGTCGTTTTTGAAATTATACTTGGCTTGATATCTAGAAGCTTTGCCCTAATTGCTGATGCTTTACACAATGTCACAGATGTTGGTTCTATGATATTGAGTCTTTGGGGTGAAAAGTTAATGAAAAAGCCACAGACCAATAGAAAAACCTATGGTTATAAGCGAGCCGAGGTACTTATCGCTTTTGTAAATGGGGGAGTGCTTTTTGTTATTGTAGGGTTTATTTTAATAGAAGCAATTATTCGTATTTTTACCCCAGAACCAGTATCAGGAATAACAATGATGATTGTGGCTAGTGTTGCGCTTTTTGGTAATGGGTTAGCTACCTACTTATTGAAAAAAGGGGCTGATAAAAATTTAAATTTAAAAAGTGCTTGGCTCCATTCTCTACAAGATGCTCTTTTTTCTTTTGGAGTAGTTATAAGTGCGGCGGTAATTTATTTTACTGGTTGGAGTTGGCTTGATTCTTTAGTTTCTATTATAATATCTATTTTCTTGCTCAAAGAAATATTTAATATTCTATTTGATGCCGTTGATATGTTGATGGATTCTGTTCCTAAGGATATTGATTTTACTAAAGTTAAATCTGAATTATTAGCAATTCCTGGGGTAGTCGAAGTAAATGATTTACATATTTGGCAGACTGGAAGTGAAAATAAATTATTAAGTTCTCATTTAAAAACTATCGAGTTAAATCCTGTTGAACGAATGGAGTTGATGGTTAATATTCAATCTTTCTTGGAAAAAGATTATCATATAAACCACACTACCATACAGATAGTTTCAGAGAGTGAGGCTAAGAATCTCAAGCTCAAGTGTAGTCATTGTAATTAACTTTTATTCTCAACAAGTGTTAATTTTTTATCTTTTAATATAACTTTACTTCTTAAATTAGCCAGTAACTCTCGCTTCTCAATATGGAAGGGACCCTAAACACTAGAAACTTTCTCCATGTGTTACTAAACTAGAAACATATAAAAAAAGGATTTAAAATCTCTATGGAGACAAAGGATCAAATCCTCAAGCGGGTTAAAGAAGAGGGTCTGCCAGTAGCTAAAATAGCTGAAGAACATGGTATTAGCCCGGCCACTATCTACTCGTGGCTAGGCAAGACGATTAAAGCTCAACCAAGTTGGAAAGAGTTCTCTGGGCCATAGAAACAAAACCGTGAGCTATAAGCTCTAGTTGGTGAACTAACGATTAACCTGTCCCAAGCCAAAAAAATGAATTAGTTATGAAGTGGGACAATAAGTCTCAGCTAGCTATTCTTGTCGCGTAAAGAAAGGAACTCATAAGGCGATTATCAGATTTAATCAATTATTTTTAAAAGTCAGTAAAAATAATACGAGATCTTGTTGGGTGCTTAAAGGGGGTATTAGAAAATTTTTTGCCAGCATTGATCACAAAATATTAATAAACTAATTAAATCGCTAATATGGCTAGAAAGATAAGCCAAGATATCAGAGACAAAATAGTTGATAAGATAAAAAATGACGGAATGTCTGCCTATATCGCCGCTAAAGAATTCAACATTTCTGTTAAGACTATCTATAATTTGTTGGTTTAAGGAAAAATTGGCTCTGATACCCTAGAGATTGGTAAACTAAAGAGAGAAAATCAACAACTAAAGTTAATTATCGCTGAACTAATGCTTGATTCGAGTAAGGGGAAAAAAATCGCTAAGGCCAGGAAGTTGGCGGTTGAAAGAAATGGGATGATAGATAAAAAGAAGTTAGCTAAGAAGTTAGGCATAGCCAGATCAACGCTATATTATAAATCAAAAAAGAAGGCCAAGGATGAGTTAATTAAAAAAGAAATTATTGAAGTAATGGGATCTAATTCTGCCTATGGGTATAGGAGGGCTGCTATTGCCTTAGCAATGAATAAAAAGCCAATAGCAAGAATAATGAGAAATAATGGACTAAAACCACGGCTGTGTCGGAGAAAATGGCAGAAAAAGGGTGATATTGGTCTGCCAGTGGCACAATATAGCAATGAGATTAAGAAGATTGAGATATGAACCAAATATTGCTTGGGTGGCTGATTTTACCTATATTAAATATAAGAATTCCTGGCTCTATCTAGCAACAGTAATTAATAGTTATACTGGAGAAGTAATTGGCTCAGCAATATCTAATCGTCATAATAGATTTTTGGTTAAATCAGCGACGTTTGATGCTATTAAAAAAAGAGGTCTCTTGCCTCAATACTTTCACACTGATTAGGGATCCGAATATCAGAGCTAAGAACATGCTGATTTTCTAACTAAACTAGGAGTAGTGGTTTCCATGAGCAAGAAAGCTAGTCCCTGGTAAAATGGGTATCAGAAATCATTCTTTTCTCATTACAAACTGGAGTTGGGAAATGTTAATAGATTTGATAGCGAAGGAGAATTGATTGCTAATATTTACGGACAGCTATATTATTATAATAATGTTAGAATCAAGACGAAACTTAAAATGGCTCCAACTAAGTTTTACGAACTAATCGCAAAAGGTTGATTTATATGGACATGCGTGTCCGAAGAAATGGGGTCATGCCAT
>Ga0100378_1001769_pt1 | contig 22156 bp, 13 predicted proteins | sample CryGeymeta201502_FD_81535 | JGI IMG/M metagenome (GOLD analysis project Ga0100378, IMG submission 81535) | Groundwater microbial communities from Crystal Geyser aquifers in Utah, USA - Crystal Geyser metaG 2015-02 | ecosystem: Environmental > Aquatic > Deep subsurface > Groundwater | place: USA... | reverse complement strand
TCACAGTACCATTGACATGTGACGGTGAAGTATTAATAGGTTCAGGAAGACCTACAGGTAAAATAATTACAAATGAATAATTTGTTCCAATGTTATTAACCGTCAGATTTAATGAACCATTTACATTAACTACATCACCTATTTGATAATAAGTTTGTATTCCATCCACATAAATATTTTCTAACCTGTCGTCATTATCTATTAAAATATAAAAATTGTAATTAGGTTCTGTTCCATTGAACAACACAGCACTTGAAATTAATTGTGAAGGTGTATCACAACAACAATTTTGGTTACTAAATTTATCGTTTTGTGTAAATTGGTGAAAATTATAATGTGTACATCGTGAATCAACTTTCTTTGGTTGTTTGATACAACGCGATCTTAATGTAGCATTTTTTTTATTAATTAATCATCCTCGGGTAATGGTGTTGCTCTAGCCAATGCGGCTATAGCCTGTGAACTAATCATATCATCAAGTGGCTTCAACTTCATTTCAGGTTTCTTGTATAACTTAATGTACTTTTTGTTTTGAGTTGCATCATCCCAGCCTTTTTGAAATGGTGCAGAATACTCAATTGTATGCCACGGTCTCAAACCACATACAGCATCATGAAAACCAGTCAAATAATCTAAAATTTCTTGTCTGCAACTCTCATAACACTTCTTGATATATCCCCATGTTAGAGTTCTACTGCCTTCAATAACCTCAGTTGGTGTAATCGCAAGAACATTTGACCACACTCCGCTTTCAGGAATATTAGTATAAATCGACTCAAAATCCAGAAATATTGCACCACGTGGAGAAAGGGGTTTCTTTGAATCGATAGATGTAACCGTTGGAGTCTCATCTTTCTTTAAATCGTCTACAGAATGTAATAAACCTTTACTCTCTAAATCCTTGATGAACTCATTTATCGATTCATCCTTGAAAATTCCTTTTGGCTCTTCATCTTTAACAAAATCTTCATAGACACACTCTACCTTTTTGCCATCTTCATAATGGCCTGAAAATTTGCATCTAATCTTGTTTATCGTTTCGTTGCATTCCTTACATTCACAAATCGTCTTGTGTAGATCACATTCAGAACATTTCATTACAAAGTTCCCACTAAATCGATAATCATTTATTTCATCCAATAAATCTACGCACTTCTCACAAGCAGGATTTATGATACCTTCTTGATTTCCCGTACATCGTTCTTCACACTTATCCACATAAGTTTCTTCAGTCGGTTCTTCATTTTCAACCTCTTCATCTTCACTCTCCTCCGTTAGAATTGGAATAATACCTTCTGTCAATGCTCCTTCCATACAGATTCCCCAAAAGATTGTAAAGACTGCATTCGATACATAGGTATCATATCGGGAGATTAGAGTCATATAGAAACCGACAAACCAGTGATGGACATGGATATTCGTCAAATGCTCAGGCAAATAGTATTGATAAGAGGTTATATATAAAAAGGGTACAAAACTTATCAATGCCAGATATGATAACAATTCGCTTTCATACCAAGCCAACATAAATTGATAGAAGAATTGGAGTGCAATAAAACCACCTACACCCATTACTACACTTTTCGTTGAAGGTGGTAACTTATCAAAATTCTTGAAGAAATCGGGAGTCACTACAAAGCATTCCAATACTTTTACTTGACCCAAGAAGCCGAAGATTGGAAGTGAGAGTAAACCCCACAGTGGAAAACTTCGATCAAAAGCATTACCGTAAGCATACATTGTAAGAGAGATCAAAATAAACAATACATCATTGTGAAAGACTTGAAAGTTGTTTCTATGAGGTCTATGAATAACCAATTTTCCGTCAGTAAGTGATACATATTTTGATACTACATCTAGATACTTTGCAGGGATTGGAATCGGTTGGAATGATACATAAGCCAATGCCAGACCCAAAAAAGTAAGTAAGAAAAAGTCCATATTTATTCATTTGTGATTTTGGTTCACGCAGAATCAATTTTAATTGTATTCCTTACCTCGCGTTGTGCTAAAAATTGAAGCAAAATAACAAATATGTTTACAACGACAAAAATTTCGAATGTGTCCATATTGTTTTGGTTGCTCATATTTTTAAAGAGATTGTGAATAATATTTAGTATTAATAAATGAGCAAACTTTATCCAGAACCCGTTAAAGGTATTCAATTGATTGAACCATCTACTCCACCTCATGTTGATGATGTCTTACTTGGATATGAAATTGTAGTATACGATGATGAAGCAGGATGTTTCGTAAAACCACGACCCAGCAAAATGAATCGAAGTGGTTGGCTCCTTACAGGACTACTGGCAATCCTATTTTGGCCTGCAATGTGTTTACCTTGCTTCCTAAAAAGTAGTTACAACACTTACCAACGCCCAGTTTACGGACAAAAATAATTTTAAATCTTATTTGGTGTAAAATTACTGTTTACTATTATTTTCAATATAATCACCTAACAATTTGTTGAGAGTTTCTAGTTCAGAAGATATTCGATCAATTATAGGTGCACAATCCTTAATCAGCCTATTTAAACCGATCTTTTTGATTGTCTTGTCATAAATACCTTCATACAATTCATCATCAAAATGCACATGAAGGTTATCCAATTTCATGAAGAATATTTCTTGATCCTTGTTCATTAATGATTATTATTATTCGTTTAAATTACAGATATAGTTTACGGACAAAAATAATTATGCACCTTCAAAGTGTTTTTTTGTTGTCTAAAGGTAAAATGAAAGTTACATCAAATGAGATTTTTGCCTTCATCTTGAGTCTCTTACTTGCCTCAATATTATTCTTACTAATGAAGAGGACAAATCTCATTGAAGGATTTAGTGACAATCAACCTATCAAAGTTGATCCAAATGATGGAACACAAAATTTGGTATCCCAAATATCTACAGGACGGAATGGTAACCTCTTTGTAATGCAAAGCGGTACATTTACTTACATATATAATCGCAATGGAACTATGGAACACAAAATTCCAATGGAATATTCTCAATCTGTAGCAATGAATGACGAAGAGACGATGGTTGCTATTTCTAATCAAATATCATCTTCAAAAACAAATGTCAAGGTATATGATTCCAATTGGAATCATATTGCTACACTTGTTCCACCTCAAAATACTTCACCTGATGATATATCAGACTATGGAAAACAAATTTATATAAAAGATAACTCTGTAGATGTATTAGGACGTAATAATCTTTTTACATACGATTTTTCAGGAAAACTCCTCAAAACCACAAACACATCTGTTTTAAATACTGGTAAACGTTTCACAGTGGAAACCAATAGTTCAAATGGTACAGTGAAAGTATTGGACAATGGCAATACTATCACAACAATCCAAAAACCTTCTTCAAAAGAAGGTCAATTTGGTGTTAGTGCAGATATTAGTGATGATGGGAACACTGTAGTTGTAGCAGGGAACATATTAAATAATCAAAAACATGCTACATTTGATGGAATGATTTCAATATTTACAAAGAAAGGAAATACTTACACATTTGACAGATCTTTCAATACTCCAAATCCAAATCCTGGAGGAATGACGACATATAAAGCAAAAATATCTGGAAATGGATCAGTTGTATTAGGAGGAGCAGGACAGGTCACATATGTATTAACTTAATTTTAAATCCTGATGGATCTAAAATCACTGTTTATGATTATTTTCAATGTAACCTTTGGGTTGAACCAGAAGACGAATAAACATTTAATTTTACTTCAAAAGGAAGTAAAATTACTCACCCAACGATCTTTAAATAGCACTCGTTTACAATCTCATCAAGAGTTGAAAGAACCTTTAATTCGGGTCTTGCATATTTGAGTTGCTCTCTGACATCGAATGCTCTGGAATAACCATCTTCCACTGCCACCAACACATTCTTTCTATAAGACATTCTACCTAACTCGTAAAGAGTTATCGGGCACACAGAATCACCACTTGGAAAGAAGAAGACAACACAATTAACTTTATTCAAACAATCATACTCCCACTTGATCTGTTCAGAACTCACCGAATCATCAGTGATGTCAAAATCGTTGCGTCTGGGATTTAGAAACAACACTCGTTTGATATGGGGTTTCTATTTCATCTTGTCCATAAACTCCCGTTGCCAATCTCGACAATTTGAGATACCACCAGCTAAGAATACACTATAATCACCCCATGTAATAGGTTCAGGGGCAACCTTTTCATAGAACTTACACCATCCAGTCCGAGCAAAATCTCCCACACAGTCATCACAATAAGGTTTTCCTTTGCAAGTACAATTCATATTTATATTAAATTGAATTATGATTTAAACTATTATCAATTTAAAATTAAATATGAATGTCCTTAGCCTATTTGACGGAATATCTTGTGGTCGCCTTGCTTTAGAGAGGGCAGGAATCAAAGTTAATAAATACTACGCCTCTGAAATTGACAAACATGCCATAAAAATAGCCCAGAAAAATTTTCCCGACACCATTCAAATTGGTGATGTTCGAGAAATTTATCCCCCTGATTACTACCAAGATATTGATTTGGTTATGGGTGGAAGTCCTTGTCAATCCTTTAGTATCGCTGGTGATGGAAGTGGTTTTCAAGGTAAAAGTGGTTTATTCTGGGAATTCGTCAGAGTTTTGAAAGCGGTAAATCCCAAATACTTTCTCTTGGAAAATGTCAAGATGAAGAAAGAATGGTTGGACATTATCACTGAGGCACTGGGTGTTGAACCAATCATGATTAATTCTTCATTAGTCTCAGCACAGAATAGGGTGAGATACTATTGGACAAATATTCCCAATGTAACTATCCCAGAGGATCGAAATATTAGTATTTCCGATATTATTCCTGGGGCTACAGGGGCAACCAAACGAAATCAAGTCACGAAAGATGGTGTAAAACCCTTTTTGAATATCCGTAAAGATAATAAGAGTAATTGTTTAGTCTCTTCCTACTCTAAAAAGTTGAATGCTGTAGTAATCAACGGAGAATTCAGATCATTGACACCAGAAGAGTGTGAGATAATACAAACTCTCCCTGAAGGATACACCGACGGTATATCTGAATCACAACGATATAAAGCAATTGGGAATGGTTGGACAGTAGATGTCATTGCCCATCTTTTTGAGGGTTTAAAGGAATAAGCAAGTTAAATTTTAAATCTTTGTTAAGATTTAAAACTAATTGGGTGGATAATTCCAAGTATCGGGTAAATTTACATGATCTCGTCGTGAGACATTAAATTTAGCCAATTCTTCATCAATTGCATCATCAGTATTTAGTAAATGTTGAAAATCTTCAATCATCCAACATGTTAACTCCAAACCATCCAACTTTCTACTATAACGTTGGTTGGGAAGATGTTTAAGATATTCGGTTGATTCTTGATTCTTAAGCAAATTCCAGTTGTGATCGATATTGATACGGTCTTGTTCAAGCATAGGAACATAATCATTTACAAATATCATACCATATTCATTATCACGAACCCATTTCGGAATAGTCTTCTTATGAATAAGTTCGTCGAGACGTGCCGCTGTTTGTAACATACTTTTACTCTTGAGATCAGTACTATTTTTAAAAAGAAGAGTATTTCGTTTGATTAAGAATGGACGTAGGTGTGGTTGAGTGTCAAAGAGCCATTGGCAATAAAAGAACTCTGTTATTGTTAGGACTGCAACTTCTGCACACATCCACATTCGTTTGAAATAATAGAATTCTTCGTCATCAAAATTTTTAGGTGTTGGAAGTCCCCACAATTGATGAAGACAATCGTGAACTCTAAATATCATCGATTTGAAATAACTCTCTTCGTCCGTTTTACCGACTCTTTTGGTGAATGGAACTGTGGACCAACGAGGAGCAAATTTATCAGTCTCTTTGTATATGGCTCCTGATTCAATAATACGGGCGACTAATGGTAACCATTCTTCTGGAAATACCATAGTCATAAACTCTTTCAAGTCCGTGGACTCATATGCCTTTTTTATATCGATCTGTTTATGTGTATTTGTGCAATTCATACTCGCTAATATGAGTATAAATTAATCTTAAATGTCAATTTTAAATCTTCCAAAGATTTAAAATAATAAACCCATATCTTCATAGTCTATAAGGAAAACATTTAAAACATCGCTGTATGTCCATATCAACATCATGTTTACATTTACCAAATTTAGTCATCACCTTAGTGAATTTCTCACCAGTAGATATTTTATAGAGAAGAGTGTCAATTTCGACCTTTGCTAATTTTATTCTTTTTAGAACAGGAGCGTCTGGTGGGACATTGTGTACTTGAGCCAATTGGTTGATACATTGTAAAAGTACATTTACTTGATCTGTTAGTTGCTTAATATATGGATCAGTGTTCATCTAATTTTACAACTTTAATTTCTCTAAATCTTAAATGTCAATTTTAAATCTTTTGAAGATTTAAAATGATCAACCCAGAAGTTATTGCTTTAGAGGCAGTTATAGGTATTTTTGCCTATTACTATCATGAAAATGCAAATATGAATGAATACAACCGACAACTCCTGATTGCTCTGGGTCTTTTCTCTCTTATGCACATAATCTTTCAACTCTATGAATATTATCTGGAATTAAGAAAGAAGCAAGTATGTAAGGATCAGTCTGAAGAATGTCTTGAAGAATATAAAGTCGGAGTAACCCCACAAAATCTGTTGACCTTGTTTGTTATGGCACTATTCTTTGCAGCAATAATACACATCTATTATGAAGAACATCGTGGATATGCTGTAGGAATTACCTTATCAGCACTAATTGGTATCGCAATTGAAGGATATTTGGTGATTAAACACAAATATTAAAGTTTTGGTGTATATCTTTTTCTCTCAAATTTGACCCCATCCTTGTACCAACGCCAGATACCCAATTTCTTTCCATGATCATATTTTCCTTTCGCTTCAATATATGCACCTTCTGAATCAATATGACATTCTATCCAATCTCCATCCTTCAATGAAAAAGAGTATTGTCCTTCTGATTTAAGCAAAGTATTAGAAAACCATTCTTTGTAAGGACCATGAATGATTCCTGCTTCATATGTGATTAATTTGGCTAAATGACCACCATGCAATGGTGCAAACCATTCTTTCCATTCACCATGCGGTTTTCCGTAAGCGTGAGGATGATCGTACCACAATGATCGTGGAAATTGAGAATTAGATGGACACCATGACTTACAAGAACCATGTCTCTTACCGTCAACATAATGATGTTCAAATGCTAATTCTTTGGTATTTTCATCATACTCCTCTACAGTTCCGTAGAGAACTCCATTTGGTAGACGGTGTTCAATTCTCTTCCCATAACCCTTTTTAAACTTTGAAAACTTGAGTTTTGCTTTATGGAGTAGATGCGGATTTTTATCAATATAAGTTGAAAAAGATTTGAATGATGTAGCCATCAGTCGCCACATCTCAGGTGAATCAAGTGCAATCAAATGAAAAATATGTGAGTTATTACGTATCATTATTATCAATTAAATTTAATTCCTTAGATGGAATTAAATTTATTGTTCAGCAGGACGTCCAAAAATACCATAGTATAAACGTGTTAAATATCCTTCTTGAACTGGTTCTTGAACTTCTTTTTCAGCATAATTGAGTTGTGATGGTGCACTGGAAACACGTTTCATCTCTACCTCCACCTTTTTAGGTTGAGGAACGACTACTCGAAGAATACAGTCATCACTCTCATCAGAAGTTGAAAACGTGTCATCATCGAACGATTCTTCCATTGATTCAGTCTCTGAATCTTCAATTGTAAAATTCTTTACAATTGTGATTTTCAATTGACTTTCTTCGCTTGATGATTGCTCGGATTCTTCGTGAGAATGAGATTCATTGTAAGATACTGAATTGTCAATGTAATTTGATGAAAGTTCATCTTCATCATCAGATGTTGAACCTTCATATTCATAAGAAGAAGATTCATTTGCTTTTTCTGAAGTAGAGTATGAATAGGTATATTCATCAATCAATTCAGATTCATATGAAGCACTGTCTTCAGATTCGTGATCAAGTGGACACTCAAGTTCAGAATCACTCTCAGTTGAAGCATAAAATCCCCGAATCATTGGTGGATGTGGAGGTGGGTATGTTGGTGGTGATAAAGGTCTATCTAATGGTGGTGAAGGAAGTAGTTTGACAATATCGAATTCTTCTACAATTGGAAGAGTTAGATGTTCCAATGGAGTGTCAGATATGTCGAAATTGTGTGTGGAATTAGAGAAAAAGTCCAATGGTTCAATTTCAGTGTAAATATTTCGTAATGGTGCTGATGGTGGGATCTGAGGCAATGGTTTGTTGATGATAATATTGTGAGGTTTGATTGTCAAACCTTGTTCAATATCTTTGGTGAATAGTTTGTTTTTGAAATATTTGATGACCAACTCTTTGGACTGGTTGGGAACATCACCATAAAGATTGTAATCACCCCATTCCCAACACAATTCACATATACCACCATCATCAAAACAATTTGCACATGGGAGAAAAACTTTGAGACCGTTGACAATTTTTTCTCTCCATGATGCTAGCTCAAGTCTACATTCAATACAAACATCTTGTTTGTCAGACGAATTGACGAATTCTTGAAATTCCTTGTGACAGTACTCACACTCTTCATCGGAGATAAATACTTCAAAATGATTAAATACGTCAAGATCGTTTACAACATTCATTGTTTCTTACTAATAGAAAATATTATTTTGTAAAGAGAGTTTAATCTAAAAATAATAAACTATAGTGTAAAATGACTCATGTTGAGGGAAACTATATTTTTCCAGTTCAACCATCACCATATGATGGACGAGACTATCAATTTGAGAGTAGAAATCGTTCTTACCGATTAACAAAAGTTGATATGGAACAAGACAGTAAATCAATTCCAAAGACTTTGGATTTGCGAACACATCTTAGATCACCAAGAGACCAAGGTTCGCGAGGAACATGTGTGGCATTCTCGTGTGCATCGATTAAAGAATATCAAGAACGTATTGATTGTAATTTTCAACAATATATGAGTCCCAATTCAGTGTACTTTTGGAGAGAGAATAAACCGGATGAAGGAATGTATCTTAGAGATGCAATGAAAATCCTTCATGAGAAGGGGATTGCCACAGAAGAAGACTTTCCATATAATCCAACCAAAGAACCCAAACAATTCCCAAAGGGAATCGAAACTACTAGATTCAAAACATCTGAATATGCTCGTGTGAATACGATTGATGGATTAAAGGAAGCACTATACAATTATGGACCGTGTTTAATTGCCTTTCCAGTGTATTCTACGTCACCAGAATTTTGGAGACCTGCAACTGCTCTCGATGAGAGTAGGGGTGGTCATTGTGTAACTGTTGTTGGTTACAATGAAGTTGGGTTCATTTTGAGAAATAGTTGGGGGTCAACGTGGAATATAGATGGAAGTGTTCTTTACCCGTATTCAGATTGGGGACATCATTGGGAGATATGGAGTTGTATTGATTCAGAAACCGATCTATGGTATCCAGACGTACCAAAAGAGAAATTTCCGTGTATAAAGGCTTGTTTTAGATGGATGATTCATCGTAAGTGATTTGTAATTTAAAGTCTTTCTCTATACCGTGATATGTTCGAGAATAATTACACTGTAACAATATAAAAGTAGTAACGGAGAAATTTGTTAGGTTTCATTTTGTTTGTGTTTATAAATTTTTACATCATCTGTAAGATGTATGATGTAAAAATTAATCGAATCAATGGTTATGCTAAATAATATGTAAAATTGCAATAACATTCTACACTTCCTTGTCCTACGATTTGATATCGTATAGATAATCTTACAGTAGAATTGCTCACTCTTTGTACATTACCAACTTGAGTGTATTTATCGTTGTTTGGGGCGAGGATGACGTCATTCGTTAAGCGATTTCTCTGACTTTCGTTAGTAAATATTCCACTTGCTTGAATACATGGTGTAATGGGAACTGTCATATCACAATGCATCAACAAATCTGTACTGGTAAATATAATACTATTTATAGTGCAAATGACATTAACTACATTTCCGATTCTTGTATATCTACCAATAATACTAAAATTAGTAGTAAGAGATAATCTTACTAGTGATGTTAGAACAGGTGTATAAGTTCCATATTCAATAATTTCAAGTAAAGTTGCAATGTTAGATGTATTAGTTGCAATGTTAGATGTATTAGTTGCAATGTTAGATGCATTAGTTGCAATGTTAGATGTATTAGTTGCAATGTTAGATGCATTAGTTGCAATGTTAGATGCATTAGTTGCAATGTTAGATGTATTAGTTGCAATGTTAGATGTATCAGTTTCAATGTTAGATGTATCAGTTTCAATGTTAGTTTCATAGACTAATTCTCTACTTAAACCACCTAATATTAATTCTGATGAACTAGACGCAACACCAACATATCTATTATCACATTTACTACATATAGTGCTAATTCCTTGACATTTTTTGTAGTAATATTCTCTTGATGGTTCCAATGGAATACCTGGTTTTACAGTACCATTAAACACAGCCTCAACTAAACCGTTTCCATCAGGCAATGTTTGTAAAAGACCAATTGATTTTATACTGGAATCGTCAACCATTTTTGCAATAAATATTCCATCCTCTGATTTTGTTAATATAGGTTGACCTAGTTCTGTATCTAAATTGAATCCATAAATATTAATGGGGTTTGAAACTCTAGAGTAAACACTTCCTTCATAATCAACCTCTAAATGAGTTGTATCAATTCCCTCAATGAACCCAACACTCTCCAAATTAAGGTTTATATCAAAAATAGCAATTGCAATACCATCAACCACATTTTTAACAAGTTCAATTTTAGATTCGTTATAAAATGTAATTGTCTGGTTTCCGAATGTATTGAACATGACAAATACTCTATTTTGAATTGTTTTTATCAAAGGTTTTGACCGTCTTGTGTTATTATATATATAATAATCATCTTCTCCTCGTACTACAATCTTTTTGGTTAGATTTGTGATCAATAGTTGATATGAATCTGAAAGATATTTTACATTGTGTACAGAAACATATTCATATTTAGCGACATTTCCTACCAAAAACACTTTATCATAACAATCACTTGTTATATCCACATCTGTTACACCTCTAACATTATATGTATCTTGAATTGTTAGGGTTGGTGAATATTGTGTGATTTTATAATCATCATAAACAAAAACATTATTTTCAGATGTTATCTTTTCTGAAATAAATTTGGGAAACTTTATAACTTTAGTGACGTTGTCATTTGGAAATCCCACTGATATAATGTCACCAACTCCGTTGATATTTAAGTTTACATCATCGAAATTATTGACACCATCAATTTCTTGCGAACCTATAAGAGACCAAACCCCTGATGAATTTATATCATATACATCGATTGATGAAGTTTGTGGGTTTAATACAACAATTCTGTCACCTTTATTATTTATTTTAACTTTAGTTGAATATGATGAATAATTTGTAAAACGTTTTCCAATATACATTTCTTCAATATACAAATCATCATAATCGTAAATTTTTATACTAAATGAAATTTCATCATAGAAAACAACTTTGATTGTAAAAAGGTCGGTTGATATCGACCGACTTCTAACATTCACGATATTGTCTAATAGATCCAAATTTTGCAAGTCTTCTATGGGGATTGAAACATCCCAATAATATCTAATTATTTTACTCAAATCACTAATTAACAAATTTTCATATCCAAATGAAACAAAAATATCATTATTGTTGTGTTGTATTTCTTGAAATCGTGATAAACTGGATGGTAAAATTTTGTAGATTACAGTTTTACCAGATAATCCTACTGCAAAAAGGTTTCCTTGTGGATTGATGTCAATTGATTTAATATTTGTTTCAGACACAGAACCTATACTATTCCACATATTTTCATATTTATATACATATATATTGTTACCTACATATCCTACATATATATCACCTTTTGCGTTCAATGCTCCATTCATATTTATTAAATCATTACCAAAAACGGACCACGTTTGTGTTTGTAAACTATATTGATAAGAATTTGTACCAACTATCATAACATCACCAACTGAATTAAGTGGGCTTGGATTTCCGCCTTGTGTAAAAGTGGCGTTCAAAGTAAAAATGTTAGAACTGACATTTTGGAAACTTTCTGTATCAGTATTGAATGATGTTATGAATGAATTGTTGTTGACTATATGAGTCAAATTGTCTGAAGGATTAAACTCTACAGTTCCATCTGCATCAACTTGTGCACTGATGTATAGATTATTATTTGATATATCTAAAATAGGATTGATAATAGGGTTTCCTACCTCTTTAAGAGTTATAGTGAACGTTTGATCATCGTCTGAGCAAAGATAGTTAGCACTTATAATATTATTTTTTGATTTATACAATCTTAAACAATCATCATGTGGAGGATTTTCAAGATAAAGTGAAAATTCATTAATTTGGAAACCAATGTTTGATAATTGATCGCCAGAAACCATTTTCAATCTGAATTTAATATCTGAATTTACCAATTCACCTATGTATCCTAAATAATGAATTGCTTTTGTACAATCACTAATTTTGTTTTCAAATGCACCACCTACATTGTACCAATTACACGAAAAAACATTTGGATTATCTATATTCTCATATGTTTGTCCACCATCAATACTAATTTCAAGACTAACTCTCTCATTTACACCCAAATTGTAATTAATACCCATTTCAACTCTATTTAATTTTCCACTGATCCCTGTTATGCAAACACTTTCCAAATATGATAACCCACCACTGACCGTTTTCCACCCGTTCTTCATTTCCAATATAATCGTCTTTTCAATAGGTGATAAGAATGAATTACCAGAAGCGACAATATTGCCAGCATCATTCAATGAAACACTTATTCCAATTTCATCAACCGTGTATATTAAATTCCAAGTATCATTGATACTATCATATTCGAAAATATGTGATTCCCTATCTAATTTGCTGATGGCTACGATATTACCAGCACTATTCAAAGAGACACTACGTCCACTATAATCAAGATCGGTTTCGCCTTCTATAGATGATCCAATTTGATTCCACGTATTCGATAAAGCATCATATTTTAAAATTCTTGTCTTTCCTCTATCTGTACCACCTCCATTAAAACCTATTTCGCCGATGGCTACGATATTACCAGCACTATTCAAAGAGACACTCCATCCACTATAATCAAGATTGTTTTCTCCGACTATAGATCCAATTGGTTTCCAAACATTCATTCCTGCATCATATTCGAAAATCCTTGTCCTTCCTCTATCTGCACCACCTCCATTAAACAATGGTTCACCGATGGCCACAATATTACCAGCACTATTCAAGGAGACACTATTTCCATTTTGATCACCATCGTTTTCTCCGATTATAGATGGTCCAATTTGAGTCCATGTATTCATTCCTGTATATTCGAAAATACGTGTCCTTCCTCTATTTGTACCACCATTAAATAATGGTGCACCGATGGCCACAATATTACCAGCACTATTCAAGGAGACACTATTTCCACTTTGACTGAGCGGATTGTCACGTATGTCTCCAATTTGATTCCAAACTTTCATTCCTACATATTCGAAAATACGTGTCCTTCCAGTATTTGAATTTAGACCACCTCCATCAAATAATGGTTCGCCGATGGCTACGATATTACCAACACTATTCAAGGAGACACTACGTCCACTTTGATCTCCACTATTTTCTCCTATTATAGAACCAATTTCATTCCACGTATTCAATAAAGCATCATATTCAAAAATAAGTGTCTTTCCTCTTTTGTCTGGATTACCTCCATCAATGGAATGTTCGCCGATGGCTACAATATTACCAGCACTATTCAACGAGAGACTTCGATCAAAATTTCCACCAAAGATTTCTGTTGATTTCTTTATACAATTTGTTAAACCATATTGCCAACAATTTGAACGTTTAATAAGAGTTCTACCACCGTCGATTGAATTTAATTCTGGATTACCAACAGCGACAATATTGCCAGCATCATTTAATGAAACACTTCCTCCAATTTCATCAACTGTGTTTATTAAATTCCATACATTGTTATTATAATGAAATATGCGTGTTAAACCACCATTGCCAACCCAAGGCATTCCACCTATTGCCACAATATTACCAACACTATTCAAGGATACACTCCATCCACTTCTATCACCAGTAAATTGACCTTCTATAGATCCAATTGGATTCCAAACTACCATCCCTGCATCATATTCGAAAATACGCGTCCTTCCTCTATCTGTACCAAGACCATTAAAATATGGTGCACCGATGGCTACGATATTACCAACACTATTCAAAGAGACACTCCATCCACTATAATCAAGATCGTTTTCTCCTTCTATAGATAATCCAATTTGATTCCATGTATTCATTCCTGCATATTCGAAAATACGTGTGCTTCCTCTATCGTTACCAGTTCTATATGGTGCACCGATGGCCACAATATTACCAGCACTATTCAAGGAGACACTATATCCACCTTGACTGAACGCACCGCCAAGTATGTCTCCAATTTTATTCCAAACATTTATTCCTACATATTCGAAAATACGTGTTTTTCCTCTGTTTACGAAAAATGGTGCACCGATGGCTACGATATTACCAGCACTATTCAAGGCGACACTATATCCATTTTGATCATCGTCCTGTTCACCGACTATTTCGCCAATTTGATTCCAAACATTCATTCCTGCATCATATTCGAAAATACGTGCTCTTCCTCTATTTGTACCAAGACCATTAAAATATGGTTCACCGATGGCCACAATATTACCAGCACTATTCAAGGAGACACTATATCCACTTCGATCATTATTGTTTTCTCCGAGGATTGAAATAAAATTCATCCATCCACCATCATTAGTCTGAAAATTTTCGTTATATATCTGTTCACTAAACGAATGACTGAAAACTGTTACATTAGAAGAGATAATGTCATACGAGTCTACAAATCCATTAAATTCTATGTTAGATAATATACCATCATTAGACAATTCGAAAACAGAGTTTGATGTTCCTGTATTAGAAAATTGTTGTGTTTGCAGATTTATGTGCGATATTCCTGATGGACTGATAACTTCATTTCCATCAACATCAAATTTTAACAAAGCAAGATTATCATATCCATCACTAATTAATACAGGATTTGCACCTGATGGAATGCAACAATCATTGCTAACATGTGCCAATATATATGCACTTCTATCACAATCAGCAACAATCGATATCTGTCTATTTTCAACATATCTCTCCTTGTGAACATTTGTTATTTGTTCAAGATTATTATTGAATTTCTGATAATTCAATATGTAATTGGAATATGTTATTTCTAAACTCCAACTTCCGATTTGTGTTCCAATTTGTGTTCCTTGAGCATTACAATCCACGACATATAGTGACCATTCACCAGTGATTGTTTTTCCTATTAAATCATCCAATGTAGAATCGAATCTCAATGATTCTACAGGTATTCCAATTTCCTCATGAATAACATTTATACACGAACGAGAAATACTATTGTAATCATAATTATTGCTTGGTAAATATTTTTTGTTGGGATCGATGTCAAATGCACATGTAGGAATATATTCATCTGTTTGTGATGAATCTCCTAGTATGATAGTTGCTCCAGATATTCCTCCTTGACATTCTGAAAATTGACCACCAATCAATATAACACCAATATTGTCAGGTGATATCAGTACAATGTTTATATCTGACGGTTTGGGATGCATGACATTTTCCAATTTAACACAAATAGTCTCTATGGGAGAACATTTATTTATTTGTAGAGTTGATGGAAATTCACTGTATTTAACAGACGCAATTTCTTTATTTGTAGATGATAAAATTGCTGTATTTTCACCATCTATTGATAAAACATTGTCGATCTTTCCAAAAGTGTTGTAAAACGTTGAACTTGTGTTTGTTGTCATTGAAAGATATCTAACATCGTTTGACTTTGTGGTTGGGAATTTTTCATTATCACCCGTACCAGAGACGGTCATAACTTGTTTCCAAAAACCATCACCATCAATCTGTGCTAACAACACATTTTGTTGATTTGATAAATCAGGTAAAAATGAATTTAGAAATGAAGAATTTGAATCACTATCATAAAATTCTGATTCTGTTCCATTAAATGTTATGAAAATGTTGCCATTCTCATAATCTATACTTGAACTTTGATTTGGATTCATACTTGCATTTGTAACAGTTGAAACCCAATCCCATATACCTGTGGAACTAAGTTTTCCAACTAATACATTGTTTCCACTTAGTGGTGGAAGATTGAAACTTCCTGTAGAACCATCACTATTGAAGAAAGAAGGAACAGACGATGTTTGGAAAACTGTATATATTGAATCTCCACCCTCAGTTATAGACGTATAAATACCATTATCTGCACCTGCAGACCATAACCATGTTCCTGATGAATTTGATTTAGCAATCAATATATCAGGATTGTAATTAGGAATGTTGATTGTTGCAGTTGAACCATCAGCATTGTAAAAGACTGGTTTAACATTATTTATTCCTCTTGATCCTGAATAGAAGAGATTACCATCACTATCAGTGTGTATTTCGGTTATTTGTCTATCATCAATCTTTGCAATCCAATTGAAATAACCTATATCAGATACTTGACTTATGTATACACCATTGGAGGATGGTAGAGTTGACATTATTGGTGATATCGATGAATTTTCATTTGCAGGTTTGTAAAAATTAACAGGATCATCTGTTGATGATTCAAATGAAAAATACAAATAATCACCATTTGCTGTTAATGTGGAATTCTTTACTCCTGTTCCACCTACGGTCGTAACCCATTCCCAATTAATTCCAACTTTTCCAAGATACACATTTGATGAATCGTTTGGAGATATACTGAATTGATTTTTGGCATTTCTATTGTAAAATGATCTCTCTTGATCTGATTGGTCATCGCATGTAATATAAGTTCCTTTGTTGTTAATAGATACATTAACTTTATCTGCACTATTTGTGACAACCATATTTTTCCAATACATTTGTCTTGAATTTGTTGTTTGATCAACATTCACAACACCAAACGTGTTAGGACTATATATCAATGTTTTACCTGAATTACCAACAGCGACAATATTACCAGAATCATTCAATGAAACACTTATTCCAATTTCGTCAACTGAGTTTATTAAATTCCATACATTATTGATACTATCGTATTGGAATATACGTGTTGCACTATTCTCTGAACCGATGGCTACGATATTACCAACACTATTCAAGGAGACACTCCATCCACTTATATCTTGATCATTTTCACCGACTATTGAGCCAATTGGACTCCAAACATTCATTCCCACATATTGGAAAATTCTTGTTCTTCCTCTCTCTGAACCATCTCCATCAAAACGTGTTTCACCGATGGCTACGATATTACCAACACTATTCAAGGAGACACTATATCCACTATAATCAAAATTATTTTCACCGACTATTGAGCCAATTTGATTCCAAACATTCATTCCTGCATATTCAAATATTAGAGTTCTTCCTCTATCTGTACCACCTCCATCAAAACCTGGTTCACCGATGGCCACAATATTACCAACACTATTCAAAGAGACACTCCATCCACTATAATCAAAATTATTTTCTCCGTATATTTCACCAATTGGATTCCAAGCATTAATTCCTTCTCTATATTCGAAAATTCTTGTCCTTCCTCTATCTACACCACCTCCATTAAAATATGGTTCGCCGATGGCCACGATATTACCAGCACTATTCAAGGAGACACTCCATCCACTTCTATCAAAATCATTTTCTCCGTATATTTCACCTTTTGGATTCCAAACACTCATTCCTGTATCATATTCAAAAATACGTGTTCTTCCTCTATCTGTACCTACACCAAAACCATAATACGATGTTTCACCGATGGCCACGATATTACCAACACTATTCAAGGAGACACTATATCCACTTTGATCATTATCGTTTGCACCGACTATTTCACCAATTGGATTCCAAACACTCATTCCTGCATCATATTCGAAAATACTTGTCCTTCCTCTATTTACACCACCTCCATCATACAATGATTCGCCGATGGCTACAATATTACCAGCACTATTCAACGAGACACTATTTGTATTTACTACAAAATCTTCTCCCACCAGAGCCCATTCAGATTCGTTTTGATATGTGATTGTGTTGATATCAAATTTTCTAACATTATTAGATGTATATGTTTGAGTTTCCTTTTCATTTATCAGTGTTGCAACACCACATAGATTTGTAAGAGTATTTAATACTCTTACACGACCTCGTCCGCCATTGAATAACCTAGCCCCAATAGCCAACACACTTCCATCACTGTTTAACGAAATACTGTATCCACTTTGACTAATATTCTCACCGAGAATTTCATGTATTTGTTTCCATTTGGAATTGACCATATCATATTGAAAAACACGAGTTCGACCTTTAAAAGAGTCAAATGCTCTTTCACCAATAGATAAAATATTTCCTTGATCGTTCAAAGCAACACGAAGTTCATCATTGACTGTATTATCTGTAAGTATACTATTACATCCAATACATTGTCCCAATGCTTCCCAATCTTGAGTTGTTTGGTTATAAGAAAATGTCCGCACGCGACCTCTTGTCATAAATTTTGGTTCAGCGATCGCCAAAATAGTTCCATCACCGTTTAATGATACGCTGAATCCACTTTCACTCGTAATATTTTCATCACCAACAATTTCTCCTATTTGATTCCAATTATCAATTCCCACATATTTGAAAATTCGTGTCCTTCCATTATCCGTACCTACACCATCAAATCGAGGTTCTCCGATGGCCAGAATATCACCACTATTATCGAATGAAAGACCAAATCCTGTTCTATCACTTGTACTACTAAACATTCCTATATGATCCCACATGTAAGTACCATTATTAAATTCGTATACATCTGTTCTGTTTATTCCTAATGAACACACTGCAAGCCTATTACCGCTATTATTCAATTTAACAAAATGCCCTTCTCTGACACCTGTTCCAGGATTTTTTTTCACAGCACTAACCGACCATGTTGCTCCATTGTATCTGCAAATGCTAAATCTGCCAGTGTTGTCAACACCTGGTTCACCAATTGCCAATATATCACCAGCATTATTCAAAGAAATACTATATCCGCTTTCAGCCGCAGTTGTCATGGAATCTGGACCAATAATCGATTGCCCCAATTGATTCCACATTCCACCTGACCATTCATAAACAGTTGTCCTTCCTCTTCCACTGAGATAAATTCTTTCACTTACAGCCAATCTAGTACCATCACCATTCAAAGAAACACTAAATCCGTATTCATTTACACCGATAGGACTTGTTAAAGTCCCCATCTGCTCCCAAATATTATTAAACAAACCAACTTTAGAATCAGAATTATAAAATAATGGGAAAACAGCATTTGTAAATGCCATCTTTACCTCTTGAAAAACAATTTGATTACGCCATACAACAGATTCTCCTTTGCTAGCATCAAAATATGGTGCACCGATGGCTACGATATTACCAACACTATTCAAGGAGACACTCCATCCATTTTGATCTTCAACATTTTCACCGACTATAGAACCAATTCCAATTTCATTCCAAACATTTATTCCTACATATTCGAAAATACGTGTCCTTCCAGTATTTGAATTTAGACCACCTCCATCAAATAATGGTTCGCCGATGGCTACTATATTACCAGCACTATTCAAAGAGACACTCCATCCACTTCGATCAACATCGTTTTCTCCGACTATAGATCCAATTGGATTCCAAACATTCGATAAAGCATCATATTCGAAAATACGTGTCCTTCCTCTGTCATTGGAATCAAATAATGGTTCACCGATGGCCACAATATTACCAGCACTATTCAAGGAGACACTATTTCCACTTTGATCATTATTGTTTTCGCCGACTATTTCGCCAATTTGATTCCAAACATTTATTCCTCTATATTCTAAAATTCTTGTCCTTCCTTCATCAAAAAATGGTTCACCGATGGCTACGATATTACCAACACTATTCAAGGAGACACTCCATCCATTTCGACCATCATTATTTGCACCGACTATTTCGCCAATTGGATTCCAAACATCCATCCCTGCATCATATTCGAAAATACGTGTCCTTCCTCTGTCATTGGAATCAAAATATGGTTCACCGATGGCTACAATATTACCAGCACTATTCAAGGAGACACTATATCCACTTCGATCACCAGCATTTTGACCTTCTATAGATAATCCAATTTGATTCCAAACATTCATTCCTACATATTCGAAAATTCTTGTCCTTCCTTCCAGTGAAAAGCTGATATTATGAAATGGTGCACCGATGGCTACGATATTACCAACATTATTCAAGGAGACACTCCATCCATTTCGATCACCATCTTTTTCACCGACGATTTCGCCAATTTGATTCCAAACATCCATCCCTGCATCATATTCGAAAATACGCGTCCTTCCTCTATCTGTACCAAGACCATTAAATAATGGTTCACCGATGGCCACAATATTACCAGCACTATTCAAGGAGACACTATATCCACTTTGATCATTATTGTTTTCACCGAGGATTGAATTACCAAGTTTTAATAACGAATTTAATAATAGTGTGTCTTTAACATCTATAGATGTTGCATTATTAACCCCTTTCACAAATGCTGTTATTTCAAAATTTTCTAAAAACGGGATTTCCGAATTATTTACAATTGCTTGATTATTTTCATCATATTCATTTAATATTTCTTGTTCCAACCATGCTTTGTGAACATCCCCGTTGTCGTCAATATACATATCAAAGTGTAATCCTGTTGCACATTCTTTGACATACTCCCAATCATCACATCTTAAATGTCTTACGTGAGAACGTGTAGGATCGTTGGGGTGTAAACCAACATTTACGTTTGGTTTTATCATCCTAACGGGTAAACCAAATGTTGCTGAACCGCCTTCATCATTAAATACAAAAGTTTGAGTTGTTGTCACTGAGGAACCCTGTGGTCCGGTCACACCTTGTTCTCCTTTAGAACCCTGTGCTCCTGTATGACCTTGTGGTCCAGTTACACCTTGATTTCCAGTTACACCTTGAGAACCAGTTACACCTTGAGAACCTTGTGATCCTGTCTGTCCTTGTGGTCCTCTAGGTTCGAAACAGAAAAATATTGATTTATCGTTTTCAAATATTCCTGAACCACTTATATATGATACTTGATGGAAACTAAATATTTCAGGTGTTGAAAACAAATCATCAACTCTATAAATATATGAAATAGACGAATTATTTATATCTTGTAGACGAATATAATCACCTATCTTAATATCTCCAAGAAATATACTCTCATTTATCTCATTAATATTTGTTATATTGACATTAATAATATTCACATCTTGTGGAATTATGGAATTTATAGAAATTGTACCTGTTGAAGATGCATCTGTACTTCCTAATTTGATCGCATACTTTGTACACAACAAACTTGGTGGTGCAGATTCACCTTGTGCACCTGTTGCACCTTTATCACCACGACTTCCTGTAGAACCTTGTTTTCCTTGTGAACCAGTGGTTCCTTGAGCACCTGTCACACCTTGATATCCAGTTGTTCCTCGTGTACCCGTTTCTCCTTGATAACCACGACTTCCAGTCGATCCTTGTGTGCCAGTGTGACCCTGTGGGCCTTCCAACCCAGTAGATCCTTGTGAACCTTTTGTGCCAGTGTGACCCTGTGGGCCTTCCAACCCAGTAGATCCTTGTAAACCTTGTGCACCAGTTTCACCGAAACTTCCCTGTGAACCTGTAAACCCCTGATGACCTTGCGAACCACCGACTGGTCCTGGTGCACCTGTTATACCTTTCCATCCTTGATAGCCTTGTTGGCCTTGTGCACCAGTCATACCTTGTTGACCTCTTGTACCAGTTTCTCCACCAGGAATACCTTGTGCTCCTGTAAAACCTTGATACCCTTTTATACCTTGTGCTCCTGTTACACCT
>Ga0100378_1001757_pt1 | contig 22256 bp, 24 predicted proteins | sample CryGeymeta201502_FD_81535 | JGI IMG/M metagenome (GOLD analysis project Ga0100378, IMG submission 81535) | Groundwater microbial communities from Crystal Geyser aquifers in Utah, USA - Crystal Geyser metaG 2015-02 | ecosystem: Environmental > Aquatic > Deep subsurface > Groundwater | place: USA... | reverse complement strand
TTAGGTAACCCGCGGTGAGCAAACTACCGGAGCCCGATTTTTTCCCAGAGTTACAAAAAAATTTTCGTTCAGTGAATGGGGAATTCCAGAAAAATTACCATATTTGGGATTGTCAGAAAATCGACTAAAAAGGAAGGTGTGAAAAGAGGAAAAATATGAAAATGTTAAAAAAGTTGGGAAAATTTGTAAAAATACAATGCTTTTATTCTTAAAAAATGCACCTAGCAGAGCGGCGGTCTAGCTCGACGGCACATGCATGGGAAAGGAAAGAGCCGATTTTTTCCCTCAAAAGCGATTTCCCGAAGCATTGGGGAGCGGACGAGGGAAACGATAGCGGGCATAGGGACTGGCAGCATTGGCATTCTCCGCTACCGTCATCCAGTGCATGAGCATCATAAAGGCAATACACATGTCGTCCTGCAGCCCATGTTCGTACTTACCAGTCAGCTTGCCCTTGTCGTCGAAGCCATAGCGCGCCAGTTGGGCTTTCATCTCGTCTAGCATGCCTTCGCGACCGTTGTTGTACTTGGGTGCCGTTGCAGAGACCCATTCCGAGTCAAAGTAGATGAGTCCTTCATGCAGGTAGTCCAGTGTGTGGTCCACATACTGTTTGCTGACCGCAGCATCCTTACGGACGCCAGGGACACCCTCGTTGCCGTACTGACAAAAAGTGTAGGCGTCGTCAATCTCCGAAACCACCTCCTCCATGCGCTGGGCAAAATAACCGGTCATGTTCTCCGGCACGAACACAATAGGTACACGTTCAAATTCAGGTCGCTTTCTTAGCAGTCGAATATGCTCCTTGATTACCTGTCGCTGCTCAAAGTGGTTGCGCGTATGCTTGGCCTCCACACCAGTGATCTAAAAGCATGGTTAGTTGGTAATAAAAAATAATAATTAAAAGCATAAATTTATCATTAGGGTTAGGGTTAGAAATATTTATGCTTTAGTTTAAAGTACCAGGGGCAAGAGCAAGGTGTGGGGGGGAGGTAATATAAAAATTAAAAAGACACATGGCTGTCAATTGTACGCATACGGGCATCGTCACATTGCATAATACACACACGGATTCTTGCTCTCTTTTGTGTTCTTTGTTTTTCCTAACTTTTGTTCACATGTTGTCATTCCTTGTCTCGTTTGACGTAGTAAGAAGAAGACCTCCCATCCCCATCCCCTGAACATACAAAAACATGGATGTGGACAACGAACCATTCCAAAAGCAACAGCAGGATCAACAGCAAGAACAAGAAACACTACATTCCCATTTGTCATGGACACACACCCGGACAGGCACGTCATGGATACACACTCCACCCCGTGGTGATGTAGGTCGCAGTGATGGCAAAAAGCAAAAGAAACGCTCCTGGGAACAATATGAGGAAAAGGAGGAGGAAGAAGAAGAAAAGGATGCATTCCCATCTCTTTTTGCATCTCCTTCTCCTTCTCCTTCTCCTTCTGCCTCTCCGCCTGCCCCTCCCCCTCCTTCTCTGTCCTCGTTTCGTCTTTCGTCTAGCACCGGTACCACCCTCCATGGTAGTGGTGGCTTGAGTTACGAACGACTACGACGGAGCGCCAGACGCATCGAAATGACGCGCTCGCCAAGTCCACTCGGCATGCAGTACGCCATGGACGGATACCAGGAGGAACGGCATCAGCAAGCACTCGCATGTGTCGAAGGCAACCGCCGTTTCCTCGAAAGTCCAATGGGCGCCCGTCTTTCGTTTGAGAGGGCCGAGAACGACCTGCTCTACCGCATCCTCTTCCATTACAACGATTACGGCATGGACCGTGAATTGGATGCCGCTATTGACTTTGTACTCCAAAAGTATGCACTTGGTGCCCTCATTATGGATGACCAACAGGGCGAGGATATGGAGGAGGGAGAGGAGCAGGGGGAACAAAAGGAGGAAGAAAAAGAAAAGAAAAAAATAGGACAAGACAATACGACAGGCATCATGTACCCACCCTTGGCCCTGCACCCAAATGGCGCATTAGCGGGCAAAGCACGACCGGACCACACCTTGCACACAGACTGCTATGGATGGCCGCCGGCCAACGGACACACGATCCCTGACAGTATCCGGAACGTGAGCGAGCGCAAGCTCTTTGCTGATCGCAGAGATCGCTGGTTTGTACGTGACACCTTTCAATACGTGCGGCTATTGCCCCGTTCATTTACGCTCTACAAACGGTTCCTGCTCGTGGTCCTAGTGGCCATGGAGCCAGAGTTGTTTGAGCGCGTCGCTGCGCACTGCCCTCCAGAACTCGTGATGGGTCACGAGAACGATCAGGGCATGACATTGCAGCAAGTCATGGAGGCCCTCACCAAGGAGCTCGTGGCACAATTCAACCAGTACACCGCGGTGGCTACCATCCAGGGCTACATGACACGCATCATAAACACATATGACATGGGTGGTGTCATTCGCTGAACTGAACTCCCAGAACGTCCGGATAGAGGGTGTGAATTGAGTACGGACGGAAGCGGGTGTGTGTGCGAGATAATTATAGCAATTGAATAAATCGAATTTGACAAAATGGCATTCATTCCTGTCTCTTTTGTTTTCTTTAGTGGTGTAAACACATTCCGCCTTCTCCCCCCTCCTGCTCATCAGAGGACCATGTCAAAGGCTGTCACCTCGAAACCATTGACCAATACCATCGTCACAACCAAGAAAATCGAGGATCGTGATTTAAGAGCCAGCGCGTGCAACCCAATGCGCGATCAGGTTATCCGCTTGAGCCGCGTCATAGACACCCCCGATGCAACACAACGGCGCGCCAAGCAAGCAGCACGCGCCAAGCGTCGACGCTCTGCTGCCTTCCGCGAAGAGAAGGAGGCACGGGAGACGAAAAAGGCACGTATATTGGCCAAAGCACCTCCAAACTGTGGCTACACTGGATGCAAGGCAAAGGACTGTCCTGCAAATGACAGCTTTGAGCGACAAGAGGAGAACGACAAATGTTCGTGGCCGGGTTGTCGAAATTGGCTGATTGGTGGCATCAAACGCCACGGACGATATGCCAAATACTGGTTCAAACACACGACAAATTGCGAAGACCGACTCAAGGAACCACTGTGGGTAGGTGGAGGCATTGGCTATGGTCGACATCTTGATTTGCCCAACACACTGACGATCTGTGAACCACACTTTTGGCGTCTCATGGATTGTGCTGGTTTCAAATGACCGTGCTGTCCTGATAATTCCGTTTTTTGGATATTCTCCAAAATAGCGATACAAACGCATACACAGCATTACACATACACATCCGTCATCATTGAAAAGTAGAAATTGAATAGAAAGGAAACCCCCGGAAATCAATAAAAAAATATAATAGTCTTCATAACGAAGAAAAAGAGAAGAGAGAGAGATAGATAGAGCAGAGAGAGGGGGACTGGCATGCGTGCATGAGGAAATAGGAAATGAAAAGAGAATTGAGTTAAATACCACAATTGAACCGTATCGTATGCCTTCCATGTGACGAACCATGAAGCCAGAGACAACAGCCAGTTCAGAAGGTCCTCCTGCATCGGGATCTGCTGTCACGAAAATGACATGGGGTCTTCTATCGCGAGCACTCTTGTAGATTGGCATTGTTTCCTCAGAAAACAAGTGCCGCAGGGCGTCAATGGGGAAGACGGTGTTCTCATTGCCAATCACGATACCAGCATTCTCACGCAGATTTCTATCGTACGAGTCGTACCTGAAAAAAAAGAAAATCAATATGTGGGTGCGAGTAAGTGGGGTAGTATTATGAGCTTAATGCAAAATGGAGGCGTGGGTAACAATGGTTTCAAAAAAAAGCATAGAAATATAACACTGGGGAACAACGACAGTACGGCTTGGGTGGGGGGGGGGGAGGAGGAGGAGGAGCAGGAGGAGGGGGGAAAGTTACTTGTAGAGTAGCTTCATGCGCGCATTACGAGACGAATCCTTCCAGGGTGGCAATTTTCCTTCCATGTGACGGCAGCTGCTCATCTCGGCCTTTGTAATGAGTTCTAGTACAAAATACGCAAAAAACATAATAAAACCAGTAGAGTACGGGTGTGCGTGTCAGAAAGCAATGTGAAGAAGATAAAAAAGAAGGAGGATGCCTGACTGAGCTTCATGCATTTCTTGCATACGAGACCTATGCGCACAATATTGAAGAAAAGCGATCCATCCTCATCCTTAGCGTTCAAGAGAGCCGAGAACCAGTTCATTTCCGTGAGTGGCGTAGATATACAGATGAGTGCCGCGGTTTGCATGCCCAGTAGCGGCACAATGGTTTCGAAGAAGAGACCCTTGTTGACATATGCTGCCTCGTCCACAATGATGAGATCGCCTCCACATCCTTTGGTGGTCTAAAATCACAGTGAGTATATCGGGCGGGGGGGCGGTGGGGGGGTAGGGCAATTGAGAAAAATACAAAATCGAAAAAAGAAAAGCAAGAAAAAACAAAAAAAAGCGCAGGGTGTGGGGGCAAAGAATATGTCATGGCATGGTATGGCATGACATTGGGCTGTGAGACTGGACCTAAAAATATGAGTATGAATTAAAAGGATTGACTGTGTCCTGTGATCTTATATACAAAGTATCTCCTCTTTGTTTTTTAATATTTTCATTATTGGATGATAAATGTTTTTTACTGATTTATTATAAATTGGGAACTTACCACTGTTGGATGTTATTTGGACGGACCTTGGTGTTGAAGCATGGCCGCATAAAAAGGCAGCGGTGCACACCCGTGGACGTTGGTAAATGCCAGCTTGGACGACAGCGTGCCCTCCTCGATGGCATCATCAACGAGCGTACCAAACGTAATGGGGTCCTCCTCCACAAGCTGTTGCACCGGGTAGCAAACAAGTCCTCCTGCCTCCTGCTGTGCCATGGCCTTCTTGAGGATGCCATCCACAACACCTATCATATCGCTGAGCGTAAAGTCTGCGTGTGGGAGCCACGGGTTGACCCGACCGTTCTGGTGGTGTTCTTGAAAGTCGACGAGGAGAAGCATGGCCAGATAACGCTTTACCTCATAGTATGAGCAGAGGCGGCCCTGCTCGCGTGCGGGTCCCAACACATCGCGCAGTGCTGGTGGCGTGTTGGCACGCCGGGCCTCGGTAAATTTGACAATGCTGTGACGTAGTAGCATCTTGTGCGTCAGCGGGTTGAATTGATCCTCAAAATTCGTTGGTGCCAGGAGTGCCAGCAGAATAGCAAGACGTGGCTTTAAGAGAGCCTCAAGCATTTTCTCTGTCTTCTTTTTCTCCTTTTCCTTCTCCTTTTCCGGTGAATTCTTCTTCTTTTTCTTCTTTTTATTCTTCTGCTTTGCATTCTTCGAATTCCGATGTGTCCTTTTTAGGCGTCCTTGTTTAAGGGCATGTGCCAAACGAAGACGTCTATTGTGCTCCTGATGCACCTGATGCTTATAATCGTCGCAGCAAAAGCCCTCGGCCACAAATCCATTGGAAATCAGGCAGAGGAGCGGGATGCGCTCAGGCTTCTCTTCGTAGGTACGCCATGGGAAGCGTGGTATGCTACTAGCATCTTTATCTTGCTGCACAACAGGCATGCCGTAATGACTGGTTGCAAGACCATCATCGCTGGATCGGTAGGTCGTTAGCCATGGGCTGCCGATATTGTCTGTCGAAAAGAGTACCGCGAGGGCGTCGAGTGCCCATTGGCATTTCTCTAGAATCTTGTCGATTATTGCGTCATCATCATCATCGTGACATCCGAGGAAGCGGACAAGCCAGTCCGCCAGCCATCGTGCCAACAGTATGTCACTACACATGCCCTCTGAATTGCGTTGTGCGATTGGATTTAAAACGTCGGTCCATTGCTGGTAGATGGTCGCCTGGGCATAATCGACTAGTAGCAGGCCAACATGCGGCTGGTCGAGATTCGGGACAAGGATAAAGTCGATGGGCACGATACTTAACGCGTGGTGCTGCTGCCATTGTTGCTGCGCCAGGAGTGACGCCACGTGGCAGAGATACGTGTAAGGCCAGGAATGAGGGCTGAAATGATCCAGCAGCCATGCGGGCGCCGAACCAAGATTATATATGCGGTCCATGTGGCGTTCGCTGCGCGCCATAAAGGGGTCTGGTTTGTAAGGTCCAATCGTATTCGACTTGCACCAGAGGTCTGGATTAAATGACCAGACTTTCTTCTCGTAGTTCGAAAAAACAATGCCTTCGGTGGCACGTTCTGCAACGGCATCCGCCAGCAACATCAGTGGCCACATCACGTCTGGCAGTTGCACCATACTGGCGCAGGCCTTGACATGATGGCTGTCCCAGCCGAGTATCTCTTTGTACGGTGGTTGGCTCAGTGCCAGGAAGTGTCGCTCCAACAGTCGGCTCTGCAATAGGTACTCGTTACCAATGGTGTCACGAAGTGCCGTAAACGAGGCCTGGACGGCCAGAAGACGTGCGAGACGCCATGTAATGTAATCCTCGAGCGATTGTGTGGCTTGACGCAGCATGGCACGCTTCATCAGCATGCCTTCTGTGTGGCTCTGAATGATCCAATCCTTCTTCTCCATAAGCAGCGGACCCATAATATGCATGTGCTGTTTGTAATCGGCCTGATCGCGCATCAGACGCCCCAAAGGTGCCGCCTCGTAAGCCAGCGGGAGAACGGGTTCTGGCAGGTGCTCGAGCAACATGCCGGGCACGTCACGACACAGCGCGTCCATCCTTTTTTTTGTTGTGCCTCAAATAGGATGCCCCTGGCTGCTTATTTTGGTACCAGCAAAAAAGATTTAGTTATGGCTGGTTTCCGGAGACGAAAAATGAATCCTCTCAATGCCCTATGTTTCGTGTGGGTTTGTTCAGAAAAAAAGTAGTTTATTTTGGTCTGTAATCATAAGAATATCTAATTGACGGAACACTCTATATTTTGGGAAAAGAGAAGCATGAGGAGCAGAGGAGAGAGTGGAGGGGGGAGGGGAGAGAGAAAAAAACATGCAGAAGAAAAAAGGGGGGCCGCCACATTGAGGAACGTCTTTGTTTTACTTTCTATGCTGGCGATCGCGTAGTTGCTGTCTGCGAATAACAGCTTGGCGCAGTTTGGGGTCACGAGCGATGCGACCACCACGGCGTTTCTTCTTGTTGTTGTTGTTGTTGTTGTTGTTGTTGTTGTTGTTGTTGTCATTGGAAGGGGAATATGGACGACGGGAAGCAACTGAGGAAGAGGAGGAGGAAGAGGAAGAGAAAACGGAAGAGGCAGAGGACGACGAAGAGGGATGCTGGGATCGACGTCGTGGAGGTGGCGGTTTGAAGGCATGGCGCTGGGGCCTGGGCATGCGGAGCAGTGGGCGCGGATCGAACCGGACCCGTGGTTGGGAGCGCGGGTCGCGACGGCGACCCCCAGACGAGGAAGCTCGGGCGGCGGAGGAGGAGGTAGTGGAATAAGAGGATAAAGGAGCTACAGAGTCCGAGCAAGAGCGGCCGCCGCGATGACGGCTGTTGTTGTTCCTGTCATCACCACGACCACCACCACGCGCACCACGACCACCACTATTACCAACACTGGAACGGATATGTTGGGAGGGCGTCAGACGTTCCTCGGTGTGGCGGTGTCGCTGGTGGATGGCAAAGATGGCAAAGCATTGCACCTCCACTTGCGTGCCGGCAAGTCGGCACAAGTCCTTGGCACGGGCCTCGGGAAGACGGCCATCCTTTACAAAAGGCAAAGCGATATCACATTCGAGCACCTGCAGGAGCTCTTGGAAGCGCTTCTCGAGGAGAGGCTCAACGTCTTTGCAGAACATCTTGTAGTCTGGCACGAGAAAGGAGCGGAAGAGCCAGCCACTCCAGAGGGCAATGCGATGCTGCAAAGAGACCCAAAGGCGGCCCGCTTGCTTGTCCTCATTGCTCTCTGACATGGGCTGATCGTTGTCATCAGTGGGTGGCGGATGTTCGCCAGAGAGGACCAAGGCATCAATCTCTGCCGCCGTCATGTCGGCAAAAGGCTGGAGCTCGTCCATGACACTCGATGTTGCGGTGTTGTTATGTTGTGGTGGTTGTTGTTGGTATTGTCGTGTTTGCTGGCGAGATTCTTTCGATTGGGCGCGCGCTTTCGTGTCATCTCTTTCTTCCATCGAAAAAGAATCGGAGAGGGAACGCGAACGAGAACGCGAACGGGAGCCAGATTGCAGAGGTGGCAGAGGGTCGCGTGGACGCGCGTCGTCCAGATCAGATAACTCGTAGTCTCCAGGTATAAATTCAGCTTCCATCGAGAAGAAAATGGGCGGTAGTCGTTTTTGGTCAAAAGAAAAGAAAGAGGATGTCACTATTCTTCCAAGAGAGAGAATGATACGGGATGAGACCTCCAGAAAAAGAGAGCCACCAGGACGCATTGACGCGAAAAACCATTCATGTTCACGGCAATTCGACCCGAGTTTCCTTCGACCTTGGACATTCGACTTTCTCGTTGTTCCATTCGTGGTGAGGACGCGGGGGAGCAGGGTGAAGTTACGTGAAATTCTGAAGGGTTGGGGTGTGATGATATGATATTGTCATTTTTCTTTTTGGTTTATTGTGCAATACAACACACGCAGCACAACAGAATAAAAAACCACCACCAGAGGAGCGTAGACGATTAAAAAAAACAAAAACAGTAACAACAACAACGGTGACAATGGAACCGGACCAACGCGATCATGATGATGATGATGATGAGCAAGACAAGGGCAGCGCACCGAAAACCTTGATTGACGCAGTGTTGTTTGGAGGTGAGCGCGGGACGGCCGCAGAACACGAAATCGAGGATCGAGGCTCATACTACTACCTAGTGGCCTACTTGCTGAGAATGGCCTTGCGAGAGAGTCACGAGGTGCCGATGCCTGACCAAATTGGATGTGATCGCGTGACTCGCACAGCACAGAACGCCACGGCATGGAAGAATTTGTACTGATACAAAAAACGGGCGTATTCTGTTGTTAATTTGGATGAGTAATAGGATTTACAAAAAAAAAACACAAATTCACATCTCTCTATAGTCTTGTTATTCGATTAACAATAGAATACAATTCCTCATTTCTCCTTCTTTTTGGGACAAAAAGCGACCACGCCAAATAATGGGACAATGTCTAGCTCCTGGGTTGCCGTCATACGAAATGCTCTTGAATGAGAGTCAGTGGCGTCCCCTGACGGTGATGGAAATGCAGCGTGTCAATCACGGTGCTGGATCTTCATTCATGAAGATGGAGATGGAGATTGATGTGTTGGACGAATTGATGGAAGAATTGGGCGAACGACACGACATGTTACAAAAATTTCTTACCAAACATGAGGATGTCATTCAAGATATGGCAATGGGCAGCACCAATGACCATGGACCAGATCTCTCCTGGAGCGAGGAAACCCTCCACCTGATTAGCATCATCAGGAATCGCTATTATGACTATCAAGAGACACTCGACGTGCTTGGCTCGGCCATGACCGAGCAGCAGTCAAGAAAGAAGGAAGAAGAAGCCGCAAACAAGAAAACAAATGAAAAGGAGGATGAAGAGAAGAAGAAGAAGAAGAAAGAAGAATGCTCCTCCCATCTCAATCAATCTGTGAATGTTCAATATGGTCCGTGGTATCGTATCCACAACAGTCCTCTCCGTACTCGTGATCCAATCCCAGGGACGGGTTATCCACCCCCTCCCGTGCATAGTGCGGCAGATATAGCCCGTGTTCATGCACGCTGCATGCAAGCCATTTCATCACGTGCTCAATAAAAAGCCATCCTCAATTAATATATAAATTAAAAACCCGCGTCCATTTCCTTGCACATAACAACACACGTGTACTATTCGCAAGCTTTTTGGCTTTTATTGGCCAGCCCATCCACCACCCACCCCCCCACCCATACACTATGGACAAGCGATTCCTTGTTGGCATTGCGTACAACCTGCTGATCGAGCCCGGCTCGCATCGTGACGAGGTGCAGCTGAGCGAGGTGCGTGCCAGTAATGGTGAGGGCGACGCGCGTCACAGACTTTATCACGATCCTCTTATCCGTTTGCCGCGTGACGAAATGATGCGCGACGGCGGTGACTTCCACTGGCGCAACAAACCCATTCTCGTCAACCATGGTGGATCACCTGTCGGACGCATCAATAGCTGTCGCATCGTGGATGGACGCGTCGAGATTAGCGCCGAGGTCACGGATCCGGCAGCCATCAAGCGTGTCGATGATGGCGACCTTGGCAGCTTCTCGGTCGGCTATGATGTGCGTGCAAGTGCCGACGGCAAGAAACGCCATTTTGACGTCAAGGAGGTCTCTCTGTGTCACGAACCCTTTTTCGAGGGCTGTACCATTAGTGTTGTGGCATCTAAACATGGCAGTCATGCCTTTGTGGTCGGTGATCAACCACCAACACCAGCAGCACCACCACCACAACAACAACAACAACAACAACAACAACAACAACAACAATATTATCATCATAAGAACGAGGAGAAGCAAAGGCCCAGTGCGAGGAATCTCGACATGGTCCGCGGACTTTTCGAAACGATTGCCAAGGAACAAGAGCAGAAGCAGAAAGAGCAGGAGAAGGAGCAAAATCAGGAGAAGGAACTCACAACACCACAAGGTTCAAACACTCTTACTTCCCTGCCTCGCCCTCCCACCTCCGTTTTTCCTATTCACATCGATTAAAATATTCTCATCTATATAGTGGAACGGGATCGCTCATACCAGGCATTACCTCCCGCAGGTATCAAGGTGCTTGCACAAAAGGATAACGGAGCAGAAAAAACGATGAGCGGCCAGGACCAAATACCACAGCAGCAGCAACAACAGCAACCCGCATCGGGAGCGGCTGCTGAACACAACAACCATGCCGCCAACAACAACAACAACAATGTTCCCTCTCCTTCACTGGACACGAGCAAGTTTGTACAGGAGCGCCAGCAGATGCAGCAGATGATGAAGGCCATGGAGAAGCAGCTCAAACAGGTCGAGCAGGAGAAGGAGCGGCTCGCCGCTGCACGTCTCAAGGAAAAAACGCCCACCATCACTAGTGTCGCCAAATTCCTTCAAAACATTGGTGGACAGAAAGAGATGCCCGAAGCCATGGCCGAATTCGTGACCAGCGCGTTTGAGAACGTCGATGACAATTCCGTGGCCTCGCTTCTCGAAAGCAGTGCCCAGAACTGGGAAAAGCAGCAGCAGGAGCTGGAGGTGCTGCGCAAGGCCAGCGAGGAGAAGGACATGCAGATTCAGATCCTCCAGAAAAAGGACCAACGCTGGCGCGAGCAGTTTGAGAAGGCCCAGGAACAGCTCAGCCAGCGCAGCGCCTTTGGTTCACCGACCGTTGCCGACATTTTCAAGTCCAGTCTTGCCGAACCTGCAAGTGACGAAGACCAGGATGATGCCGGACAGGAAGACGGGGAAGGAGAAGATGCTGATCAAGGGGAGAAAAAGGCCGGCAAAAAACGCAAGCGCGAAGAGCCAAATCATCGCGAAAAACTCCTCAGCATGCTCAATTCACGACCTTGGGAACAACAGACACCTGTTGTGCCCATACGTGGAAGCAGAGATGCAAGGGAGCCAGCTCCTGTTCTCGACCGTTTGGATGAAATTGAGGATTTCAACGAACGTCGCAACTATGTTTATGATGCACAGCGCGACGACGTCAAACGCATCTTGATGGACCTCCATCAGGTGGGTGGTAACAAACGGGCCCGTGGCAGCATGCCCGGCCAGCGCATCCAACGACTCAACCCAGATCAGATTGCCGCAATTCGTGCCAGTGCCATGGGCACCATGAATGCCGAAAATGGCGAAGAATACCAAAGCCTGCCCGGACAATGACAAAAATCGTACTCCACCTGGCAGGCGGGGTGAGGAGGCGTGGGTATACATTCAATTTATGACGGTAGTAGTAGTAGTAGTAGCAGCAGCAGTAGTCATGGTTGTACATCCTCTGGGACACCAACCATATATTGATTGCTCTTCTTCTTCTTCTTCTTCTTTTTCTTCTTCTTCTTCTTCTTCTTCTTCTTCAATTCACGAATGCTTTTTATTCTGGCATTACCTATCCATCCATCTACCCACATACCCCTGTTTCCTGTTTTTTTTCTAGCACAAATTCTTACTATTCATCATCTCTGCTATCAACCTAAATGGCGTGCCCGTTGACACAATCTATAAAAAATCAATATTTACCAGTATTGCCTCCGTGTTGTCTGTTGTGAATAATGGCGAAATATACGGGCAAGAAGAAATGGGTCGCTAAGAGCAATGAACGGGAGGGGAAGTGGCGGAGCGGGACTTGTACGGAAATCCCATGGCATTGGATGCGTTCATTTTATTCAGTCACAGCAACGACCATCCTGGTCGAGTCCAAGCCCAATTCTTTTCTCCTTGTTAACTCCATTGCCATGATTGGTGATGCGAATCGTACTTTTGTGACTTGTGCAGCGGGATGATAATGATGATTGGGATAGTGATGGAGATGAAGATGCAGAGGATGAATCGAGAGCCGTGTTGCGCCATGTATGAGCATTAGGAGGGTGACGACGCCGCCAGAGACGATGTGAGAGGGTATCAAATAGATCGGCGACGCCTCTTCCTGTCCTCCCGCTCGTCCAGTGGACGGCGGTGCGTGCATCTGGCGGCTCCCTTCCAGGACTGTTGCCGGTGGGGGATGGCCAACAGCAGGCCGCAATGGCATCCTGAAGGAGCATTGCGTGCTGGAAGCGATAGTCGGCTTGTGCTTCGTCATTCTCGAAACGGTCGCTCTGTGTGGCTACAAGCATCGAAATGGGAAGATCTTCCTCACCTATCACCTCCTCCCGAAGGGCCTTTCTATTACCACCACCGCCACCATTTGCAAGGTGAGCGGGAGCAGGAGCAGGAGCATAACGAGCGACAAACGGCTGCCAGTGAGAAACAAGCCTCATGAGAGATGACATGTCATCGGCCCCTGTTCCATCTCCACGATCGCCAGCACAGGAAAAACTGTAGAGGATTGCATCGCAATCACGCAGATAGGAGCCAATCATGGAACCAAAGCGCTCGGAGCCCGCAGTGTCGTGCAACTCGAGACGGATGATGATCTCCTCTTCCTCCTCCTGTTGCTTGTTGTCGTTGTATGTGGGCATCTTAAGGCGCATGAGCACCGACAAGTAATCGACGCCAAGGGTGGACTCGTGCATGACTTGGTAGATTGTACCCTCGTGATAGTGGGAGGGCTTCGTCTGCTGCATCTGGAAGCGCTTCAATAACGTTGTTTTGCCCACTCCTGCATCACCCACAATCGCCACCTTGTACGAGGCATTGAAACGCTTACTGCTATTGCTGTTTCGGCTTCTATTGCAAGCACGACCATTCTCCTCCTCATCCCGCCCTTCTTGGTCTTGGATGACACGCATCATGATCAAAACGCAAAATAATACAATAGGCTCAGACACGAAAAAAAGATGTGCCCGTGTGTGTGTTTTAATAAACTGTCTCCCCTTTTGTATGTCCATCCATCTCTGCCCTCGTGTTCTTCCCCCCTCATCCTCTCTCTTTCTTTTGTTTCTCCACATCCCTCCTGTGCACGCGTCCGAGGGGGGGGGTGCGCAAAGAGGTGGCGGGGGGGGAGGTGGGAGCTCGAATGTTGCACAAAAAAGAAAGCCTAAAACGCAATGTTGTTTTTTCGTAATTTTTTTAGTATCGGACGAGCACATGACCGGTTCTCTATGCGGGAGGGGGCGGGAGGGGGAAACAGGTGTCGATTTCTACTCGCTGCTTGCTTCATCTTCATCCTGATTGTTCGGCGCAGCCGCAGAAGCACCCGCATTGTCGGAACCAGCTGGTTTGCGACGATAATGACGGCGACGACGGTTGCGATGCAGATGATGCACACCCATGAGCTTTGCGGCATCAACCACGTCCGCTCCGGTCATCGTTTTGCGTCTTGATGCATGCATGTGGAGAAGCGCATTGGTGGCAAGAGACTTGGCAAAGGCAATGAGCTCAACATCGAGGAGCAAACTGGCCTTCTTGTTCTGTCGCGAAACGCCAACCGCGCGCTCCATGTTGCGCTTGCCACGTTTGCCACGCACGAGGATGGGACCGCTATTGATCTGACGGCGGCGCATTGCGAGACAGGCAAGTTGCCTGCGTTTGCGGATACGTTGCATGTCATTCGGCCGAATGACATGCGTAGTGCCGGTGAGCATACTATTGGTACGAACCATGTAAAAGACGGTTGGCGAGGTGACGGATGGGTGGAGGGAACGGTAAATACGTTTTCCTCGTTCGCACGAGTGGGAGAATGACGTCCTGGATTGAGATTCGACGATTTCTCGCCTTCCCGCGTGCACATGCTATCTTATTATTGTCCAATGTGCACAAACAAACGGTCTGCTGATGGCATTGTTGCTGCCGCCCTCGAAGCTCAAGTCAAAAGACATCATTCCTCCACTCGTGAGAACGCGTATAGTTTCCGAACTGCACCCCTGTCCACCGCCCCCTTATTTTGTCAGTCAATTCATTCATTCCTTCATCGTCTACTGTCAACATGAGTCTCGCCGTCGCTTCACGTACGAACAACACCACCACACCCAACACCCCCGATGATGCAGCGCCCTTGCTGCTACCTCCCAAACATGTAAGGAGTCGTAAGGAGCGCGCCGAGGCAACACACATTGAGTTGCTCAGCGTGGCGATTGCGCCCATGGTGCACGGCATGCGAGTCAACCTGGCCAAGGAGGACGAAGAGGGGGATGGAGTCGAGGCAGCAAACCGCAGTAACGCCAAGATGCAGCTCACCGAGCGCGCAGGCCAGAACCTGAACGAGACGGCCAACATCATGCTCATCAATATCGTTGATACTGCTGTTGCACTCGCCAAGCGTGACGGACGCGTTGAGATCTCCCCGACTGATGTCCGCATTGCCTTTGGTCTTCTCACCGACCCTGCACTCAACAAAATCATCACCGACCGGCAGAATGCTCTCCTCGAGGCCATCAAGACTCCAAAGAAGATATAAAAACGTTTTTCTTAATCTTCCCTAATAAATAATATTATCCTGCAGGTCACCTTGCCTCCGTCCCATCCACGTCTCTTCTACGCACATAATTTTTGTCATTCCACGTCTTGCAAAAGACGGTACATCGAAAGAATAGCTAGCATAAGACCCCAGTACCGCGATGGAAATTGACCCAACCCACAGCAGTGATGATATTGAGGGCGACGAAGAGAATAATATAATGCAGACAAGCAGCGAGCATGCCTGGATTGATCTGGCCGCCATGGGATTTAGCCCTCAGCGCGACCACCCGCATTACCATTCCCCTGCTCAGTGGCTGGTTGTCGCCACTGTACAAGCTAAAGTCGGGCAAGGACGTGCAAAGCCCTATAACAGTGGTGATAGCGCAACAGCAATGGTCGTCGATGGGATGGAAGAGCAAGACGGAGAGGAGCAGGAGAATGGGGATGAGGAGAGATGGATCGAACCACATGTCATCATGGAGCAAGATCTGACACCAACCACGGCGGCTCAGCATATGGTCAAAAAGAGACTAGGTGGTATGCTCAAGCGTTTTGCGATGGCCCATGCCCCTGTACCTCTCGCCCCCAACCAAATGATGTCACCTACGACGGAGGATGCAGAAGAGGGTGCTGGTGGACATCAACAGGCTCCACAGTCGCTGCTTCGTCTTCTACCCCTATGGTCGGAGCTGCCACTCGACGAGCAAACGCTGGAGGAGACACTGCCTTTTGGTATTGTACCGCCGATGCAGGGCGGCGAGCTGACTCGGTTTCACGCCCTGCTGCACGAGACGATGATTTTTCCCGCGGCTGTACCCACGAGCCCAATGCTTGTCCTTCTTGACCACACTCATGCGTACACGCCCACGATGATGAATCATGAGATGCTGCATGCCCTCTACATCCTGATACGCCTGCTCACAAAGCTGGCCTACCAACGCGCGGGCTGCATTAGGAACAAGGCGGACCGTGACATCCTTTTTGCCACCATGGATGACGCGGAGAAAACACGCGAAAAGCACACCACGCAGCTTTACGAGTGGCTCAATGTCGAAATGGAAGGCATGCATGATGAACTCGTTGGTGCCCTCTCTTTGGCTGGTCTCGAGGGGCACAGTGCGCCGGGGAGGCCGAAGAAAAACAGCGAGGCTATACCAAGGCCAGTCGACACGATATACGATGAGCAGAGAGAAAGGATAATCTGCCGTGTCGGCACGCTGCTCGACCTTTTTTTCCAACGCTATGTTCACCTGCTCGAAACGCATGCTTTTATCCTCTCTAACGCGCGGCCACGCAAGTCGTGGTTGCCCAAGGACAAGTGGCCGGACAGCGGCATTGCACCCAGCATGCCGGGCCAATACGGTGAGGAGAATCCATGGTACTGGAGCAGTATCCCAAAACCGCTTCGCACACTCTTTTCGCAGGCCGTGCACACCAGCGGCAGACCCATCCCGAGCAAGAATCTGCCTCCCATACATCTTCGTCATCTCAAGCCTATTACGCGGCCCATGTTCCTTGACGGCTGCAGTCGTGTGATGACTGGTCTCGATGATGTGGAACTGCTGGCAGCACAGCTTGGTGTCGTCCGGCATGCGTGGCGTCTGGCGGAAGGCCGTGAAAGTGAGAATCCCTTTTTTACACTCGGCTCCATGAGCGAGCCCGTGCGCGATGCCATCCGCACACTCGAGCAGGACAAGCGTGCCTCGTTGATTCAGTTCAGGGACCGGTTGAGTGATGAGCAGCGCTTCCAGCTTCGCGCTTTCGCCTTCCTCTGCTACTTGCAGGCACGTCTCGTCGCTCCCAATTACAAGCCGTCCCAGCCCAATGACACATCCATCTCTTCTCCTTCTCCTTCATCTTCTTCCCCGCCAAAGCATCCACTAAAAATTCGTTAACATGCATTAGTAAAAACAGAAGATTTTTTTATTTTCTTTTTTTTATCGCATTGTGGAGAAACCAAAAAAAACTACTGTACCATCCTTATTCATGCCACCTCCTCTACAAGTATTGGGGGGGGGTGGTAATGGTGGTGGTGCTGGTGGGATGGAGAAATGTCGGAGAGCATGCACCCGTGGCACAATGCTGCGGGGGATTTTTTGTTAAACGGCACTGTTCTTGGGCGCAAGGTCGAGCAGAAACTGTATATTTGCGTCCTTGTTGGGAGGCGGGACAAGCGGAGACACTGAGCATCTTTCCTCTTTGTGTGCCAGTTCTTGCTGGTGTTGTTGTTGCTGCTGTTGATTGTTTTTGTGTTCCAGAGGCATCTTAAAAGAATAGGAGTAACCATGAACGTTTAACCCGACAATATGCTCGGTGTGTTCGAGTAGCCATCGAATGAGACGTATGACAAACTCCATTTGACGCACGGTCCCGTTCGTATGGGCATTACCGGGGTCTGAATGTTCGGCATGTGCTGGACGTGGCATATGCAGGACAAGCCAGTTGTTGGGATTGACACCTGCGACCATGTCCCCGTCTGCTCCTATTGAAATGGGCTGCGTACGACGGTAGCGTAGTTCGGGTGCAAGGAAAAGCAGTGGTAGATCCGATTCACGTACAAATCGCTTCAGACATCTTGGCACTTGAAGCGGCACGTTTGGTGAGCGTCTGCGGCGGCGCATGCCTGTTGCTCTCGGATCATTATCGTCATCACCGTCCCGATCACGATTCTTATCATTGTCCTTGTCATTATCCTCACGGTAATTGTTATTCTCATGATTATCATGATAATCATGATTCTCAGCATGCTTGATAAACTTCGCGTTATGCTGGGAGCTCTTACTCGCAGGCGTCCCGCGAGGCGACGATGAGGAAAACGAGCAGGAGGAGGAGGAGCAGGGGGAAACACACGATTGTTCATAATACCATGCTGCTTCACGTGCCGAAACAAGCTTTGTCGGTAAATCTGAGGAAAATGGTATTCCCATGGACACAACGGGAGATGACACAAAGGCTCCGGACCACGACTTGAGCGTACCCTTTGCAGTATCGTCGTTCTTCTCGCGTTTTTCATCGCCCTCAGAACTTGTCGCAGTAGTGGCTGTGGCTGTGACACTGGTGATAGGTGATGTTTGATTGTTGCCCGGCCAGGCGTATTTGGACGCGCCGGGACATGAATGGTCGACAAAGCCATCCAAATGTGCGGTGTGTGGATCATGATTGGAGGATGAGAAGGAGGATACGGAAGAGGAGGAACTCTTATGGGCGGAACTGGGGATCGTAAAAGTGTTAGACATCATTGCTAGCATTTTTTCTAAGGGCCAGGGAGGGGAGGATATTATTGCCTTCTATTCAATCGGGTAAAGTAAAGAATGAAATAGTCAAACAGAGGGGAGCGGGCGGAGGATCACGAGAAGATTTGCTTTGCTCGGTTATGACAAAGAGGAGGAATGGAATGAATTATATCCTCCGTCGATCTCCGCCCCCCCGCTCCGCTACTTGGCTCTTATTTTCGACACATACATTACGTGCTATTAGTAAACCGATCTGGTGTAGTCTGGTCAATCTGCGTTTTTTCTCCCGCTCTTTGATCAAAAGGAAAAATAAAATACCGTCCTCTCCTTAGCAATGGGGGTGCATGCAAACCACGCTACTAGTCTTCCAGTTCGGCATTGCAATCAGACCGAAAATGGCACAACCGCAATCAGATATCATTATCAAACAAGAAGAAGACAGCAACGACAATGGGGAGGAACAACAAGAGCAGGAGCAGGAGCAGAAGCCAAACCTCGTTTTGGGCGTTTCGCGTCCAGACGTGCTGCTGCTCGTCGACAGGCAAAACATCGCAGCGCGCCATGGCGGTGGCTTGGCTATCCTGCAAAAAGAGAGCAGCGATCAGCTCTGGCCGGCCGCTTTTACACGTCGCTTCCTCCGCTATCGCTACCAGTTGCGCGAACATCAAAATGATGGTGAAGATGAACCGGGGGAGAAGGAGGAGAATGAGGAGAACGAAATCATGTTTCGCACTGAATTACCACGTGAAGAATCATCTCTGGAGGCCACACCGCTGCCTCCTGGTCTCTACAGCGCCGGCGCAGGCAGCACACGCCTCTCCATTCCGCGTGCCGTTAGCTACAATCTAGCGGCGACGCTTTCCGAGCAGGTCGAGGGTCTGGGGGAAATCACGCAGTTTCTCGTTCTGGCCACTCCTAATAGCGACGAGGAGCGGCGCCATGCCCTTCTGTCACCGTTGCGGGGCCGCACTGGATTGCTCACCTTTGCTCCACCGCCCGCAGATATCTACCTGGACGGGGCACTGCGTCCCCTCGGAACAGAGTTTATCTGGTTCCGCGGTCGTGCCCCTCGTGCCGATGCGTTGGTGGGCAACGTGAGGGCCAACCCGGACCGACCGGTGCTGGCACCGGGCACATACACGCTCTGGGCCATGCAGTACGCACATAATAACAAGCACTATCAAGACGATACAGGTGCCCCACTTGTGCGCTGGCGTCTCGTGCAGGTCATGCAGGCCACTGGGTTTGACCTGACCGAAGAAATCAGCGAGGACGACGTGGTGGTCACTCAGGAACACGTGCTAACCGAGGGGGAAACATTTGTGCTGCCAAACAGTCTCGTCACAGGCATGCCCTTTTCAAGATGGCGCTACCGCCCGCTTGATGGCGACATCTGGCGTCCGCTCCCCGAGAACATGCGGCGCCGAAAGGGCGACCCTGCCATGGCAGCAGAGGACGATCCGAGGGGTGAGTATGCCCTCCAGGGCGTCTATCGTGCCATCGAGCCACTCATCCAGGAACGTATCTTGCTCCTGATTCATGCTGCCGAATTGAGTGGCCGTCTCAATCCCGCGGCAAATTTGATGGAAACACTCGACGAGGAGCAGGAAGTGGACACACGCGGTGTCAAGTTGGTGTTAAGGGGTCTCAAAGAAATGGAGCGTGCCGTCACCAAACACCTCTCCGAACGGGCCCGTCTCCTCAACGAGCAAGCGCCGGGTCTGTCGCTCATCCTGCTCAGCACGGATGATGGTGTTGCATTTGCGAGCGAAACGGCCATCCTGTTGCAGTATCGCTGGCTCATTGGTTACTACACCGATTTGTTTCGCCAGGCCGGCCCCGAAGTGTTGAGCACAAGCAACATTGAGAATATCACAACACTTCTTGTGGCCATCTATGAGACGTTACAGACAATCTCCGATCCGAACGCGCTACAACCGCTGTCCACCCTTTCCCAGATGGAACCACCGATGCTCCTGTCCCTGGCCGAGAAAGCGGCAGTATACGCACCAGCCTTCCTGCCTGCCGCGATGGCCCTCCTAAACGATCTGCCGATGGATCCAGCAGCAGTTCTATCAGCTCTCAACGAGCAGCGCGATATTGTGCTTGCCCTGGAACTCGCGGTCGGAGATGCGGTGGTGGCGGCCCATCCGACCGAAAGCAACGTGGTCGCCGTTCAAGAACGACTGGATGCATACCTGCGTGATCGGAAGCCTGAGATTTACCAACAGCCACCGATAGTGCAAGAAAAAGCGCAGGAAATGGCTCGGATGCAAGAAAACCTGGAAAGGCGGCAAGACCTGCAAGGAGGGGGCGCGCTCGTGGTACCCAGCGATTTAGAGGGCCGTCGAAGAAGAAGAGACGACGAAACAACAATTGTTTCCGCTCGTGTTCCTAAAGAGCGTGCAGAAGAGGCACGGGAAGCGCTTTCCCGCTATGCATGGCAGGATGGTGATGGTGGGACTGGCACGACGGGTGGAAACCTTGTACGAGTACTACCCACGCAGGCACGCATCGGTGCCCCGCTCCTTCAGCTCGGTGAGCCGTCTGCTGCCGCAGCCCAGTCGGACGGTGGTTTCATTGCACCCTGGCAACAATTGCACGCTCTGCTCTTTCTGCGCTGGTCCGTCCTTGCGCCGGGCACCTCCTTCCCAGAGCCGCTTGCGACGGTCTCCTTTTACGCACACCAGGTACGTGCTGCGGTTCAGGGACGCGACGTGAACACGGGCTTGCTCTACGACGTGGCCCACCCGCAGTGGGGCCAGTCCATGTGGTGGGCCAGCGTGCAAGAGGATGATGAGGAGGAAGAGGATTATGAGAAGGCGGGCAGTAAAGGAACAAACATGGCAGATCAAGTAGCACGACGCGTTGTGAAACTATACACAGAGAGTCCCTCGATGCGTACCTCTCTCCCATTTCACGACGTACTCGAGCGTGCGCGCCGTGAAGCATCCTCTGGCAGTCCCATCGATATAGCCCTGCAGAGGGCGCTCCTCTCTTTGCGACAGCTCTCTGTCGTCCTGCAGGGCTATATTGTGGCTGATGGCGGGCATGTCAAACGTCCAGTGCGTGGTCTTATTTCACATGCCGCGCGCCTTGAGGACCTCCCGCTGGCCGATATTGAACGGGTGGCACGTGCCTACGAGGTGGTTGATCTCTTGCCCGACCTCTCGACGCTCGCAAATTACACGACCGACCCGGGCAGCAGCACAGACCACCTTGCGCCTCACGGACCCATGCACCCGATGGAGCAACTCGGTGGGCGCACGGGTGTCTGGGTTGGCATGCCCTCTTCGTGGCGCGCTGGACCGCAGGTACACGATGTGCTCGAACAAGTAATCGAACGATTGGAGGCCCTCAAACTCGAGCAGGCAGCCATTAGGCGCGACGGATCGCTGAGTCGTGAGGAGAAAGACGATGCACTGGACAAGGTGGCTGCTTCCTTGGCCAACGAACCCTTCCGCTGGAGTAGTCTGTATGTACCACTCGAGGCCGAGATGTTGACCGCAATGCATCATGCTGATATCGCCATTTTGCAACCAGGCCCGCCAGCCATGGGTCCTGTTGATGGTAGCAAACTGCTCGAATTCACGGAAGCAGGAGTAGTTGCAGCCTCACATGTCATCACCGCATAACGAATGTGGGGGAGGGGTTCTCGTCTTCTCCTTTCTATTTTTAACGTTGTTGTTCTTCTTCTTCCTCTTTCCTGCTCCTCTTCATCCTCCTCTTTTTTCTCCTCCTCTTCTTTTATTCTTTTGATAAGTACGACCCTGTTTATCAACCCAATCAATAAAAGCCAAGAATGATTGAGTATTTTAACGTGTTTTTTTTGAAAAAAAAGTGGCGGTAAAAACGAAAATTCCTGGAATTTTAGTTTCTGACAATCCCAAATATGGTAATTTTTCTGGAATTCCCCATTCACTGAACGAAAATTTTTTTTGTAACTCTGGGAAAAAATCGGGCTCCGGTAGTTTGCTCACCGCGGGTTACCTAATATAGAAAGTGAGATAGTTTCTATACATGGTCATACTTACCATGTATGGACATGTCGTCATTT
>Ga0100378_1001754_pt1 | contig 22270 bp, 26 predicted proteins | sample CryGeymeta201502_FD_81535 | JGI IMG/M metagenome (GOLD analysis project Ga0100378, IMG submission 81535) | Groundwater microbial communities from Crystal Geyser aquifers in Utah, USA - Crystal Geyser metaG 2015-02 | ecosystem: Environmental > Aquatic > Deep subsurface > Groundwater | place: USA... | reverse complement strand
ATTTGATCATTTAGTAAAAATGAACATTTTCGATATAAATAGTATAGATGATAATGATTACAGTGCATTAACTCATGCAATTAATTGTAAGAATACAAAAATAATGGATAAATTAATAAAGTTGAAAGCAGATATTAGCGACAATGATGTTAATCTTCCATTTTTGGTATAATTAATTATTTTATAATAATAAATATATAGCAAGATAATTTATCTTTGTATCAAAAACTTAAAAATTTGAAAGAGAACCAACTAAATATAAAATCAGTATCTCCAACAAACAGATCTAATAAAAACTTGACTGAAACAATGAAATTAGTCGTTCCTGAAAGAGCAATTTCTTCAAAAATAACAGATTTATCCTTAATCAATAAATTAAAGAAGAAAGAAAGATCTGACTCAATTTCATACATAAAAGATTTAAAAGAAACATCATCAATATTAAGTCAAAAATCTAAAATAAAACAAATGCATGATAAAAATGAAGACCCTTACTTTAAAGAGAATGAGCTAAAAATTAGGAAAATAATAGCAGATTTAGATAAAGTCGAGATTAACTTTACAGTACATTCTTATAAAATAAAAGAATTTAGAATTCGAAGACATAAAAATTAAAGAAAAGATTTATTCTGCTGATATATGTGATGTTTATTTTGGCTATTATTTTTATATAAAAGTAGCTATAAAAAAGTACAACATATCAAAATTGAATGAAGAGAATTTTGTAATTATAAACTTATTAACATATGCTATATTTTAATTGTTTTAGAAATGTTTTTGCTTAGAAGTCAAACTATTAATGGGTTTAAGACACCCGAATATAGTAATAATTTTAATAATATCATTAGGTTACTTTTATAGGAAACTGCTTACATGGAAATATTTTTTATATCGTAACGGAATATATGGAGAGGAAATCATTAAAAAGTGTTTTAGAAGATAAAACAATTAAACTTTCATTTGTTGATTTATTAAAAATGTGTTTAGACGTAGCAATTGCTGTTTATTATTTGCATACAAGAAAACCTCCTGTCTTTCATAGAGATTTAAAAAGTTCAAATTGTTTAGTAGATATAAACATGAAAGTAAAACTATGTGATTTTGGGTAAATAAACTTATATTAAATATAAAATAATATAACTAGTCTGTCTAAAGTCTTTGAGTCAACAATTACAAATATGATGACTAATACTATTTCTACTTGCTTTTGGATGGCTCCCGAATTTATGAAAGAACGAATATTTACTAATAAATCGGATATCTATTCATTAGCAATTGTATTTTGGGAGATTATAAATAGAAATACTTTACCTTATAAAAATGTTGACACAATATCTTTTATGTTCGGAGATAATACTAAAGTAAATTAAAGATTGCAATGCAATTATGATAATAATAATATTATTATTATGATAATAAAATAACTATCCTTATTATTTATTAATATTAGAAACGACCTACATTTTCGAAAGATTCAAATAAAGATATTGTTAACTTAATTACAAAAATGTGGAGTGAAGATCAGAACAAACGACCTAATCTTGAATTTATTATTGATTATTTAGAAAAAATGATTGAAAAGGAAACAAAAATATAAGAATAATATGAATAAGAATAATAAGAATAAAAGAACAGATTAATATATGAACATAATTTTATAAATATTTGTTTTAATACATACAGACTATACAAACATTTTCTTTTTACTTATTATTTCTTAATTATAATGTATTAGTATTAAATATGATTATCATTTAATGCATTTAATACATTTATTTTTATTTTAATTATTATATAAATAATGGTAAATTTAATATACTATATTCATTATTTACAAAAATGAATAAAATTCAAATAAAGGGTGATGACCTAAAATTAATAAATATTTATGGATATAGTGTTGGACATGTCATTAATGATCTCTCAAATACTCTTTGGTTTAATTATACCCTATATTTCTTAACAGAAATTGTAGAATTACCAACATCGCAAGCAGGAACTGTAATATTGGTAGGTATGTGGGTTGATGCTTTTTTAGGCCCTGTTGTAGGTATTCTAGTTGATAAATGTGAAATTGGTTCGTTAGGCAAGAAAACACCTTGGTATCTCCTAGGAAATGTTTTAAATATTGTTGGAATTATTTTTATCTTTAAAGTATCACCATTTAGAACTTCATTAAGTGGACCTACTTCTACAATTGACTTTATTTATTATATAGCTTTATCATTTTGTTTTAATGCTGGGTTTGGATTTATAAATATATCACATATTGCTTTACTTCCAAGTCTATCGATAAATAGAAAAAGTAAAGATCATATGGTAAGAATTAGAACAGCTTTTAGATTTATAGCACAGTTATTAGCTATTATAATTTCAAGCATTTTCTTTGCATTAATTACTGATAAATATTTATCATATAGTCTTATGACTTTGTTATGTGTATTTATAGGTATTATTTTTTCTGTTATATTTATGATTTGGTGTAGAGAAACAGAGTTAAATAAAAATATTCCAAAATACTACAACGTATTTAATAGATTATTAAAAGTAAGAAAATCAAGAAGAAATGTAAATGAAGTTTATGGCATTATTCGAGATATCAACGAAATAGATGGAGCACATCCAAAGGAGGATAATTCCAATGACACAATATCTTTTTGGTTAACCAATGGTAAGTTCTATAAATATATAATAGCATATGTAATGACACAAATAGCCGTAAATGTAACTCCATCCCTGATGCCATATTATATGGATATTATACTTGAAATAACTAAAACAGAACAAGGGGGAACACCTGTAGAGATATCAATTTTCTTTTTAATAAATACGTTTGGCTCAATTTTTAGCTCATTGTTTATTCAAACTTGGCTTGAAACTTATAATAGTAGATTTATATTATATTTGTTTTGTTGGATTTTTACATTATTAGGTTGTCTTCCTTTAGTAGTATTAACTCCTGATCTGAAATTTTTAGTTCATGTTTCAAGCTTTTTAATGGGAATTGGATTTAGTTTAGCAATAAATGTGGGTTCAATATTAACAAATGATGTAGTAGGAAATAAAGGAAATAATGGAGGATTTGTATTTGCAACATTTGCTTTTGTTGATCGTATTACAGTTGGAATAGTTATTTATGTCTGTATGAGCTTTATAAAAGATAGTATTAACTTACTTAAATATTTTGTACCTTTGTTACCGATAGTTTTATTATTTATAGGAATGATCATAGTCAAGTTCGAAGAAAAATCATTATTAAGTGAAGATAAGGCATTTGAATATGATGAAGCACAGTCAGAATTATTATTAGAGCATCCTTATTATTCATTTGAAAGTGTTGACGATGAGAAAAGAGAGGAAAATAAGAAATTTCATAAACGTATTACATCAAATTATACACTCTAGATAGATAATAAATATGGTTAGTATGTTTAATATTGTTAATATGGTTCATATTGTTTGTTAATATGGTTATAAATTTAATATGAATACTACTTTTAATATATTAAGTTTAATATAACAATTGTATTATAAAGATATATTTATTTAATTTAAATACTATTCCTAAATTCACTAAAATAATTAACTTAAATATATAACTTATTATAATTAATAAAGTTATTATATAAATCTTTTATAGTCTTATCATTTTAATTAGTTTATTATAAAAAATATTTTTAATTAATATTAAAATGGAAGAAAAAGTAACGGGACAAGAAAATGATACAAATAATAACAATACTAATACAAATAATAGTAACACAATTACTAACAGCTATACCAACAACGTTTTTGCTGATCAGGGAGAAAACTTTATAGACGACGCTGATGGAGAAGGACCATCCAATCAAATTATTGAAATTCATCCTAAACTTAACTTAATGCTTTTACAGAAGAATTACTTAGATCAACATAACACAAAAAGTGAGGATGATAGTCTGATACTTAATAGATGCAATGGACAACCAGTAGTGCTTTATAATATGGGCCCAGAAGATGAATATGTCCAAGCTATTACTTCAGAGTATTCAAAATATTGTCACCCTTATATCAACTTGGTTTATGGCTATAAAATAGATGACGAATCTAAAGATCTTATAATAATAAGAGAGTATGTCTATGGTAAGAACTTTTATTCGCTTAGAGATTATGACTTTCTTGGAGATAGACTAATCGGATTTTATAAATGCCTTTCCTTAATCGAGTACGTCCATTCCTTTAAGGCATTCATAAGATGTATTAAACCAGAAAAATTCATTCTAGGAAGTGGACTGACTATTGTTAAATTAGTAGATCTCATTAAGCATGATAATAGATACTTGACCTCAATTCAAAACTCATCAAAAATCGAAGAAGTTAATAGAAGCATGAAGTATATCCACCCTGATCTTTTATTTGAAAACTTAGAAGAAAATAGTCTTGAAAGAAGTGTTGACTTTGAAGTAGTTAAAAGAGCAGATTTTTGGACGGTAGGATGTTTCCTTTATTATGCCTTCACTAAAAAAGACCCATGGGAGAGATGTAATACTAGAGATGAAATTAAAAAAGAATACGACGAAAAAAAATTATTCTTCAAAGAAGAAGATATTAAAGATTGGGAATACGTAAAAGAGGGGGATAAATTTGCCCTTAATGAAAAAGGAGAAAAGATTACCAAAGATAAACCACTTTCTAGTCTTGATTTAGAGCTAGTTGCTTTTATGAAAAAGTGTTTAGTTTTTCATAAAGATACTCTTTTACCAGATGAAGCAACTACTACTTTAAGAGAGAAATTAGAAGAAAGACCAAATATTAAAGGATATATTACTGAATCTGGACGTGATCTAGAAATGGACTATCCTAAAGGTATTATTTATATTTTAACATATTATAGAAATTAGAAGTGAATGGGAATTGATTAAGAGTAAATTCCTCCCTGATCTAAATCTTTAGATTAAGCTAAAATAGATGAGAAATGAGAATAATGATTAAGATAGATTAATATTACTTAGTAATTCTTTTATTTTTAATAATAATATTTTTTGAATTTTATTATTAACGTTATTGTCAGCATAATTATCATAAATTTTTAGTAGTATATTTATAATGATTATATTAATGAAATATTATTTTTATGTTATTTTTATGCAGACAATTATAAATTAATAGTTAAAAGATTCATTATGTATTAACTATTTTTAAGTGCGAATAATATCCATATAACTCTCTATATTTTTTTAAATTATAATATTGTAAATACCATAAAAAATAAGATAATATAATAATATCATTTTCAAATTATTAAATTAGTAATATAACTCATTAAAGTAATCTCAAGTATAAATTTTTTAATTTTTAATTTTTATTCATTTTATCATTATTATTATTTTTATCTTATTTTTTTTTTTTATTTTTAGTTAATAATAATGAATTTCTCCAACGACAAAGTAAATAAATTATAAGAGTCATTTAATATACATTTAATAAATATTTAATATATCTTTTTAGAATGCCAACTTCCATTTAAAACCTAAACAAAAAGGTAGTCAAAATAAAAGTTTAACTAACTATGAAAATATTATTTCAAATATATTCTCAAATGTAAAAGACTTAAAACAAAAAAAGATGCAACCATCACAGCAACTATCACAACAAACAACTAGTAATTTAAATAATATTCATTCAAAGTAAGCATATAATATTCATTAATATTATCAGTGAACCACAGGAATCTCACTCTCACAACAATATTAATGTAGGTGTTAATAAAAAAATAACTGAAATTGTTTTAGACATAAGTTATATTAACAATATAACAGAAGATAATAAAATTGCTGCTATTGATTTAACTCCATCTAATTATCAAAGTATGAAATGTAATAAAGTTTCTTTTCCGCGTAATATTAATAGTTCAAAAGCAATAGCAAAGCATAATATAATCCCACAAATTAATGTTAACTTTGATAAAGAAAAAACTGAAAATGCTGAAAAGAGTAATGATAAAGTTGTAGAGTTATCAAAAGAAACCTCGAATAAGGTTATAGAAAGTAATAACATAAATTTACAAAAAGATAAACAGAAGTTAAACAATAATTTAAAGAATAATAAGAATTATAGTAATATTTATGCTAAAAAGAGTGAAAATAATAGTAATACTAATAGTAATAATAACATTGATAAACTCTTAATAAATTTGTCTACTAAAAAAGCAAATAATTCTAATAAAGCTTTAGTTTCTGAAGTTAAATCCAAAAACTCAGATACTAATATTAATGCTTCCTCAAAAAAGTCAAATCAAATTACGCAGGTATTAACAAAGGAAATCACAAGGAATAAAAATACATCATCAATTCAGGTAAATCAAGATCATTCTCAACAAATTAGTACTGATAGTAGTTGCATGAATAAAAATAATTATAGAGTTAATAAAAAATACAGTGGGAATAAACTTCGAGGGTCAGAAGATGTTAAGACTATAGAGTTAACAATTCAAACTACTGGCAGTACAAGAAATACAAATAAAACCAAATTAATAACTCAAAATTCATTAAAATCAAATTCAATTGAAGTTTTTATTAACTCGATTAACTCATTAAATTCAATCAATAAAAGTAATGTAAAATCTCGTCATATTAAAACTTATTCACTTGCCGAGGAGAATATGTCAAAAGATGCTAAAATAAATAAAAACGATCAGCTAAATAAATTAAACAAATTCAATCAAATAGTTCCTCAATCAGTTAAGAATAAAAGATTTAATTCGAATAGTTCTAATAATTCTTTTAACTTCAACACAGATCAAGAAAATCTATTTTTTGGTAAAGACTTAAAGGACAAAAATAAGATTAGTATAAACAATAAAGATAATAGTCCAGATTATAAATTAAAAGACAAAGAGATTAACACATGCGATTTTAAGAACATTAATGTTTTATCTCCGAAAGAATCAAAAACCAATATTATTATTAATAATGGATATAATAAACAAAACTACACTAAAATAAAATTCTTAAAGAACAATCGAAGTAATTCAAGTAATACAAAATCATTACTAAATCATTTAAACAAGGATAATAATGAAAAAAAGATTGATAAGATTGAGACTAAACTTACTACTATAAATAACGAAAAAAATGAAGCAAGTCTACTTAAGAAAATAAAACCAGTTAACAGTAGTGCTATCCAAGCGACAAAAACTGTTCGTAAGTTGCAAACTTGTTCCTCAGAAAGAAACGTAAAACACTCACTAATAAGCTCTCAATTTAAAAATAAAGATTACAACGATAATAAAGATAAGAAAGAAACAGAAATAAAACATACTACCAACTACGGCAACAATTCTCCTAATATAAGGCAAGGATACAGTGATAATTGTTTAGTCGGTAGCTTAGATATAAAAAGAAAAGACAGCACTAATAAAAGTAATGGTATTACATCATTAAGAGATGCAAGAAGGCAAAAACAAGAAAGAAGTGCCTCAAACAGCTTAGATAAAGATGATAATAGATTTAATAAAGTTTATGAAAATTTAAATAAAATTACTAGTCAGAATACAAGTTTAGATTGTATCGATTGTAAAACTAGTCAAAATATTCAAACTAACCAAACATTTCAAAATATACAAACTACAATGCATAATATAGGAGATAAGAAAGAAACTATTGAAGAAGTTATTGTAAATAATAATACTAATAATAATTCTAATTATGTAACCAATAATAATTCAATTTTACCAACTAATACAAATATAATCAAAATAAATGTACAAAGATTTTCAATGAATGATTTTGATAATAATAAATTCATTAATTTAGTTAGAATGAAAAAGAAGCTAAGTAAAATGAAGGAAGAAGAGAATGTAAATCTAGGCAGTCCGACAAGTCCTACAGAATTTTCTAAATAAAGTGAGATAATAAAATTTAAACAATAAATGTAATGAATATGAACATTAGGAATTTAAATCTCTATTGAAAAATAAAAGAACTTTACGCAAGAATGAATATTAATTTTATAATAATTAGTTTTTATGTAATTATATATGATTTTAAAATTAAGTAATCGTATTTAATCATATGTAATCATATTTAATCGTATTATTTTAATTAACTCTAATTAGTTATAGTTATTTCTTTAATATTTTTCTTAATTCATTTATTTTATTATTTATATCATCATTTTTGAACTCTTCTGTATTTTTTTTAACTACATATTTAGGAAATTTAATTATTAAATCATCTAATATTGGCATTTTCTTCTGCTTTAGCTCTTCTTTGGGCTTTAGTAATTTACTCATAACACCACTTATTAAATTATTTATCTTTTCTTTTGTAGTCTAAAGAATTTATGTTTAAAGTTTCTTATGTATTTACCTCATAAATTATATCAAAGTTTTCTTCTTCATTTTGCTTATGGTTTAAATTATTCAAATTATTTAAATTCGATCTGCTATTATATGGTCTATCTAGTTCTATTCTTTCACTATTTAGATCGGCATCTTCTATACTCATAAGTTCATTATTTAAAGTTGAGTTTTCTATTAATTTATTTTCAAATTTCTGAATTTCAATTGGTTTATCTGTCTCTAGCATATGTAATATATCTTAGTAGTAGTTAATAGTTGAAATTATATGAAATAATAATTAAATGTAGTTAACTAAATTATTTACCATCATTTTCTACAGTGTTTGGATATGTAATAAAGTTTGGGATTGAAGGGAGAATTTTGGCAAGTGTAGCTAAATCATTTGAAATTATTGTTATATCATTTATTAAAGATCTAATGTGAATAGATTTAAATTAAGGGTTAGAGTAAAGAAAAATACTCTCTATCTATATTCGAATTTAAAATTGTAATTATTTTATTCCGAACGTGATCAAATTTAGTAATCAATCTTTCAAGTTTTTCTAGTGTTTCCTTTTTAGCTGACATTTAATACATTAATATTAATTTCCAATATTTGTAAGTGATTAATTATACTAAAAAATTTAAGTTAAATTGATTAAAAATATTAAAATACACAAACAAAATATAATATAATAACTAAATAATCTTTAAAATAAGTTTAAATTAAGACTGTCAATTAAACATTTTAATTAATTTATTTATTATTAATGTAAATAATTGTAATTTATATTTTAATGAAACCTCAATCAAATTTAATTAGAAAAAACTCTGTTACAAGAACAATCGAATTTATGAATCAAGAAGCTAAAAAAGTTGAAGCTAAAATATCTAAACAAGGTACTTATTAACATTAATTATCTTATAACTAATATACTGTAGATAATACCTTAAGTGTCAACAATTTATCAATTAATCGACATTCAAATAAGGACTTTGCTACAGCAGGTTTTGATGGTTTAATTAACATATACGATAGTAGCTCTATTAACTTAACTAACTCTCTCAAGGGACACTCTAAGGGTGTTTGGTGTTGTAACTATTCCCATTCAGATAATATTCTTGCCTCGGGATCGAATGATACTAAAGTTATGTTATGGGACACAAAAACATATAAACCAACTCATACTTTAAGTGCACATACTGATGCTGTATTTATAATATATAATATTTAATTTATTTAATTTTGTTTAGATTTACGATGTTAAATTTTCTTCTTCTGGTAAACAATTAGTTTCTTGTAGTAAAGGATTGTTAGCTGTTTGGGATATAAATAACTTAAAACAACCCTTAAAAGTAATAAAAGGTAATATTAAATATTGATCGATTTAAGATGATGAAAATCAATTTGTTTACTCTGTTAGTTTTATTAATAATGATAAAAATTTGGTATGTGGACACTTACAAGGAAATTTAATGATATTTGATGTTGACGATACATCAAAAGTATGGAAAAAAGAGTTAGAACCCGTAAGAGACATTTCTTTAACATTTGATAAAACTAACGCTACATACGCCATCTTCAAACCTAAAACTTACGAAAAAGATAATACATTCTTTTCAAGCCATACCGACGGTAGTATAAGAGGATGGGAATATGTAGATAACGAAGCAATATTAAAAAATATATATCCATGTAAGTTACCTCTTACTTACTAATTAATATTAATCAATTTTTATTATGTAGATTCTTACGAAGCTGTTTCATGTTGTAATATAAGTCCTAATGGTGAGAATATTATTTGCGGAGCTAAAGACCATTCAGCTTTTGCTTTTAATCGAAAAGCAATTAATGTGATTGATTTTTGTTTAATAGGACATAGAGACATTGTTACTGGTATTGATTTTCTTACTAATGATACTGTTTTAAGTACTTCTTATGATCAGACTGTAAAGTATTGGAAATTAGATGGCTATTAAAAGAATGTAATATCGATTAAAATATGTTAAGTTTAACTTTTATAATTACATTTTTTACTTTTAAATTATTTTTTATTTGTTATATGTAATTTGTTATTAATGTTTAATAAATAACTTTATAAGAAAAATTCTTTTATTAGTTAATTTAATATTAGTGTATATTTAATTATAATAATAAGTATGGGTTGTGTACAAGAAAAAAGAGAACCAATCAAGGCAATTAGATATGATCAAAAAGAAATTCCACAACATATAGTAACAACAACAAAGGTAATTAAGCCAGATCCTTCCAAAGACAAGATAATTGATATTACTGACAATCCAACCATTATAAAAACAAATACTGAAAAAATAACTATTAACACAGGGAAGTACGTAAATGATTCTGGAAGACTAGAAGAACACTATAAAGTATTAAATAAATTAGGACAAGGTACTTTTGGCTCTGTTTATAGAGTTGTCCATACAAAAACCGATTTAATACGAGCAATGAAGATGATTAAGAAAAATGCAATAAATTTGCAGGACGATGATAGAATGTTCTTAAAAGAAATTCAAATTTTAATACAAATTGATCATCCAAATATTATAAAAATATATGAATACTTCCAAGATGAAACATATTTTTATGTCATAACGGAATTTGTATCCGGAGGAGAGTTATATGATACTATTTCAAAATGGAAAAACTTTAATGAAGATAAAGCAGCTTATATAATGCGACAATTATTATCGGCAGTTAATTATCTCCATTCTCATAATATAGTTCATAGAGATTTAAAACCTGAAAATATGATGGTTGAAAAGAATAGTACTAAGACAAAAGAAGAAAAGTTAAGGGATAAAAATGAAAAAAATGCAGAAATTATCAATATAAAACTTATTGATTTTGGTACTTGCAACTACTTTGATGGAAAAACTAAACTGACATTGAAGGTCGGAACTCCGTATTATATAGCTCCAGAGGTACTAAGAAGATCATACACGGAAAAGTGTGATTTATGGTCTTGTGGTGTAATTCTTTATATTTTACTTTGTGGCTATCCGCCGTTCTCTGGAGACTCAACGGAAGAAATTATAGAAGCTGTTATGAGCGGAAAATATACTATGGACGGCCCAGAGTGGAAAAAGGTTAGCTCTTCAGCGAAGGATCTTGTAAATAAACTGTTAGATTTTAAACCTGACAAACGTCTATCAGCACAAGAGGCTATTAATCATACCTGGATACAAGAAAAACACGAAGCAATAGGTTTAAAAGATATAGTCGAAGAAAGCGTTTGGAAAAACGTTTTAGAAAATATTAAAAACTTCAATGCAAAAGAGAAACTCCAACAAGCCACAATTGCTTTCATTGTTCATTTCCAATTTGCTTCCCAAGAGAATAAAGAACTTAAAAAAATATTCAAAAAACTTGACTTGAACGGAGACGGAAGACTTACTTACAAAGAACTTAAGGACGGATTTAGTAAACTAGACCCTAATGAACGTATTTCAGGTATTACAGAAGCAGATTTAAATAGAATAATTGAAGATGTTGACCAAGATATGAACGGTTTTATTGAATATGAAGAATTCTTAAGAGTTACTGTAAATAAAAGGAATATTATAAGCGAAAATAATTTAAGATTAGCCTTTGATAAGTTCGATGAGAATAAAGATGGAAAGCTCTCTCCTGATGAAATTAAAAAAGTATTAGGATCTGCAGATAATGATTATATTAAAGAAATAATTTCAAAAATCGATGATAATAAAGATGGTCATATAAATTTTGAAGAGTTTAGCATAATGATGAAAAGTATTTTAGTTGAGCATGATGATGATAAAAAAGTGAAGAATAATTATAATAATCCTACTAAGACAGTTTTAGATTTTACAAATATTGATAAAAATATTGATGAAAAAGAAGGAAAGAAGTCCCAGATAACGGAGACTACTAAACAAACTCAAGGAATTGAAGAAAAAATTTTAATTGACTTTGATAAGGATAACATCAATGATATTAAATCTGTCAAATAGGAGAAGATCAATTTATATTTTTACAGTGACTTATTTTACTATAATATAATTATAATTTTTATGTTTATATAATAGATTATATTCTATAAAAATATTTTATATATTAAATTAAGAAATAATATTTAATAATATAATCATAATTAATTTAAAATCAAAAATTAAATTATATAATCTAATTTAATCTAATCCTATCCATTTTTCTTAATAACAACAGCATTTCTGATTGTTTGGTTCTTCCTGAAAAAGTTAATGACTATTTCAAGATATTCAACCCATTTATTGACTTCTTCTTCTGTTTCAAATTCAATATTTAAGGCACGAACCCCATCAGTTGTAGTAGGCCCAATAATAGTTAAGCATTTTTTAGGGTCAGGAACTAAAAAGTTAATTATAAAATAATACTTGAACGGAAGAATCCCGAAGACTTTTTGAATGCATCAGTTCCGTGTCCTTTTACTATTTGTTTTATATGAATAGTCTCAAGAGTATATTTTGGCTTAGGTGGTAAGTTCTTCTTTGGCTTTTTAGCAGAAATTTTCATAAGATCTGATGACATAGAAAGATGAAGTGGCTTAACGTCTCCTTTTTCATTAATCCTAAAGACGAAATTAAGCATTAATATTAAGAAAAATATAGTTATAATTATCTATATTGTAAATTACATTGTAAGAATCTTTCCATTGATTAGGAAGTTTTTAACCTCTTGCTTAATTACGTTTGTTGACTTCATCTCTAGTATGTTAATGTCTTCAACTTTTTCTAGTAACTTTGCCTGGTGAGAATTTATATTGAATATAAGAGTTCTACCTTCGTATTCTATTTTTTTGTCTAAGAATGAGGAAGAATCGATAATCTTGTTAATAAGATCAGTAACGTTGAGGGTTAACATCATCTTTTTGTAATCATCACTACCTTCTATAATATTTCCCAAAATGTTGAAGCAATCATAAATAATATTCACATTAGTCGAAGAGTTTCTTAGAATTTCTAGGATTGTATCAAGACCTTTGTGAGCAATGAAGGGTTCTACACATTGTTTGTGTCGTGTTAGATTGTAAATGAGTTTCTAAATAAGTTAGTTAGTAAGTTATTAATTAGTAATTTAGTTAATGATGAAATTAGTTATATTATTATAATATAATATCTTACCAATAAGAAAATTAAATGAGTATTCTCTAAAGTCGAATCTTGAATGATATTATCCATTAGGATTTCTGATACTATCTTAGCATTATTAGGATCATGAGCAATAATAGATGATAATTCATAGCAAATAACTTTAATGGGCTCTTTTTTAGAAGGTTCAATTTGAGTATTGTCAATGCTGGATTTTACATAGTCCATCAGTCCGTTGTTAACTAGCATATATGAATAAATTGGATTTTTAGCAAATAATGAAAATGTTCTATAACAGTAAAATTGAATCTCAGCACTTGCAGAATGATTTTTAAGAATATTAAAGAAGACTAACATGTTGTCTTCGAATATGTCATCTATTAAAGTTGGATTTGTAGTAAGAACTTCATATGTAATTTTCATTGCCATTAAGATAAGTGGTGCATACCAATCTTGAATTTTCATTGATTCTGATATAATCTGGAATAACTTTTCTTTAGCTGCTTTTTCTTTCATTAGTTTTATTAAACTACCTGCAATTTTGTTGACGTTAATTAAAATATCTGAATTGGAGTAATATTTTTTCTGTACGTTTATTAACATTTGAAGTACTTGCTCGAAGTTAAGAGACTTTAAGTTATTTCCAATTTCTTTATAAACATAGTTGGATAGTAAATGAAGTGAGTATTTGATAATATGTGGTTCGTTTAATTTTTTGTCGAGAACATTAAAAAGAATAATTGAGAATTTAGTATCAGCAATAAACTGAATTGCTTTATCAACAACAGTTAATGAGTCGAGGCACACTATACAATTGAGAGGAATTTGATTATTGTCAGAATCAGAGTATTTCTCCAATATCATTAATGTAGCAGCAATCTGACCTGTTTTACAGAACTTCTCAATACTTTCAAGATTATTAATTAGTAAATTTCCATATAGATTTGTTACGTTTTCAATAAGTGGAACATTATTAATAATTGAAGGAATAATATTCTTAATTTTGGTTAATAGTCCAGTATCTAAAGTATCTCTACAGAATCCGACGTTATTTATTGTAATTTTGCCTAAGCAGAAAAGCATTGAGTTTAAAAACTCAGTATCTTTAATGAACTTATCGAAATCTGAACTTATTATTTTAACAAGATTTAAAGCCTTCATTTGGTCAATTATTTGAGGAGAGTATATTAATCCACCGATTAGAAGTAATTTACTCATTACTGTTGATGTTTTGTCTTTGATATTAAGGCATTTATTCAATATTTCCATAATGTCTTTAACTATTGCACTATAATCTTTTCCAGATTGAAGGTAGTTTACAATGGCTTGGAGAATAGCAGAAAGAATATCTAGATTGTTTGTCATTTTTGCAATTCTAAGTAATTTATCAAGACCAATTTTATTATAAAGATAATTGAAGCCATCTTTACTTTTGCAAAGATTAGAAAAGATAGAGTTAGAAAATCCGAAAATGTGCTTAACGTCTGAGTTTTGGTTAATTTCTTCAGGATTATCATATAGTCTAACAACTTCGTCAATAACATTATCGCAGATCGAAGAAGTCAATAACAAAGCTATACCAGAATCATTAGTTGTACAATTTTTTGTTATTTCTAAGGAGTCTAAATAATATCTAATATGTAAATTTCTATCAGGGTATAATGTTTCCATAAACTTACTTAATCCCATTCCAATAATCGATTTATAATTATCAGGGTTCATGCTAAGAACTTTAATATTCCCTAGCAATTCTGTAATTAATAAATTCTTTTCTGTTAATATCTTTTCATCAGTTTCGCTTACTAATTCACGATAAAGTTTAATAAGTAATGCTAATATTTGATCAATTTTTAAACCAATTTCTGGATTGTCTCTACTTGATAAGGCACTTTTAACTTTGTTTTCTTTTGCCTCTTTTTCTTCAGCTTCAAATAGGTTGGCTGCCTTTGTTTTAGATTTTGTTTCCATTTTAGCTAGTTGAACAGTTGAAGTACGTATTAAATTACTGTCATCTTGTTGTTGACCGTTCATATTGCCGCTTTGAGTCATTTTATTCATATCATCTTCAAAACATTTATTAATGTATGCTGATATTACCTTTACATCCTTTTTGTCTTTTTCTAAACTTTCTAATGCCATCTTTTCTTTGTTCATACTATTAAGTAAATCACGTACATTTTTAAGCTTATTACCAAATTCTTCATCATTGTTAAAGTTATTAACTACAGCGTCTATATCATTACTAGTGATAATATTTTTGTCATTAAGAGTTTTTGAGTTATCTGTTAATATTTGAACAAATGCATCAATCTCACAAGCTACTATTTTTCTGTCGATAGGATCTTGTAAATTTAATTTATTTTCTTTTAGATTATTGTTAAGCTTCTTCAAAATATCAGGACTCTTTTCGATTAAAGCATAGTTATTAGAGTTTCCTGCTGTTAGATTACTTAATATTTGGGCAATAAGTCCTCTGATATTTTTATCATCTGCTTTTTCGTTATAAATCTTGTTAAGATTAGGAAGTAAAGTAGGTGAATTCAACACACTTTTAGCAATTATTGGATTTGTAATCAAGTTTTTTATTATTGAAAGATCTTTTGCTATAAAGTTATCAGAAAGATCTTTATTATCTTCAAGGTCACTTTCTACCATTCTTAGTAGTTTCTCTGAGATATCAGAGCCTCCTTCTATATTTTTTGAAAATAAGACTAGAATATTTCTTAAGATTTCATTGTCTTTTGTTTCAGGATTTGATAAAGCTGCTTTTATTTTGTTTAAAAATGAGTTAACAAGTTCGTTATTTCCGGCAATAGTTCTAGAATCATCGGTTTCTAGAAGTTTCTCTAATATTTCCCAGAAGGGTTTGGACTTTTCAAAAGGAAGCTCCTCATTAAGAGTAATACTACCGCACTAAAAGTTAATTAATTTTATTTTATTATTTGATTTTACTTACAATATTAGCAAGCCTTTTCAATGTTGAGGACTTAATATTTTTTTCTTTATTGCAAGCTAAATAAATCTTAACAATATCTTTAATTAAGACTATAGCCTCTTCTAGTTTCTCTGATATTTTAGCGTCATCAGTTTTAAGTAATTCGTTATAGTATTCAAACACCTCAAATGATCTTAAGTAAATATTTTGTAAGAAGAATACGTAATTTTCCTTTTCAAGTAACTCTGGGACTTTTCCTACTTTAGCATACATTTTATTAAAGTGATTTAACAAAGTTTGAATAAAAATATAGTTTTCTGGAATATAAAACTTAAGCGCACTTGCAAGAATAAAGTCATCAACATCATCAACAGTTATTTTTGTTTCAATTATATTTTTGTTCGCTAACTAAATGATTAAATTAGTTAATTATTATTTTATAATATTTACCTGATCAAAGTAAGTTTGGAATATCTTTAAGGCTGCTATAACTGCTCCTGGGGACTTTAAAATATTCTTTAAATTCATTGCTAAATAAGCGATAAAGTAACAAAATGTCTTTTGTGCATCTTCTGGAAGTTTTGTTAAGGAAGTATCTTCACTTTCACAAACTAAGGCCTCGAAACATAGGAAACGCATTAGATTTTCATTATCATTTATGTAATTTTTATAAGTATCATCAGCCTTTGAGCTATCAGAAATACAAGTTTGAATTATCTCTAATGGTTTTAGGTCGTCATCTTGGCATACTTTTTGCCATACGGGAATACTTAAATTTCTTAAATCTTCATCGTATAAGAAGTGAGCAATATGAGATAGGATAATTTGAGATAAGTTTTTTCTAGCTTCTGCTTCTAAAGTGTATTTTCCTTCTATGTTTTTGAAAATCTTCATGCCTTTGGAGAACAGATAATTATTTGGATAGTTTTTACTAAATAAATTAAGATGTTATTATATATTAAATAATTAAACTTACTCTAAAAGTGAGACAATGTCATTTATAACTCTGATATCAGGGCAAACCTTCTTAACCTTTACTACTTGATTAATTATTTTGAAACAGTAGACAACATTAGGATTCTTATTTTCAACCTCGTCCTTAGTTCTATTAGCCATATCTACATTAAAGCTAAATGTTTCTCTTGTTGCATAATATAAAACATCTGTTTTCTCTTCACTACCATCATCTAACTCAGTTTTAATAATATTATGAATAAGATCTAATCCTCCAGCATTTAAAAATTTATCAAGCTGTTTCTCATCCTTAATTAAAGAATAAATAAATTTAAGCCCGTTTAGTTTAGCATTATTTGCTGCTTCGTCGGTAAGCTTAGAGTTTCCTTTAAGTTCTTCCATGACATTAGCAAGTCCTCCCTTATCAATAATTAATTGGCATAAGGTTTTGTTCTTCATACATAGAGATGAGAGTAGATTGTTAACTTCTTTTGTTACTTCAGCATCATCTACATAATTTTCGGCATTATCGAATAATGCGTTAATTAATGATTCATCAAGTAATTTTTCAACTACTTCGGAATAGGCTTTATCATCATTCACAAATTTGTTAAGAGTTTTTAAAGCAGCCAAATAAAGTTCTCTATAGAATGGCTTCCCTTTTATAATCTTTAAGCAACTTTCAATTATATCCTAAAATTATTTATTAATATTATTAAAAATAATTATATCTTGCCTTTAAATCTGCTAAATCACCTGATTTTTCAAATATCTTCTTCTTAATATTTAACTCATTAATAAGAAGTTTCTCGTTTGTATCATCTTCTTTCTTTTCATGAATATGGGCATCAAATAAAATTCCAACATTTTTAATAAACTCTTTATCGGCTAATAGCTCAGCTTTTTCTGGCTTAGGAGTAAACACATTGATTTTCTCGAGGTTATTAAGTAAAGGAATAGAATTTTCAGCTATTTTATCTGATTTTATTATTTCATCTATTTCTTGGGCGTTATTCAAAATCATCTTATTGATAATATCTTCATGTCCTGGAAGTTTATTAAGCTCGTTGATTATAACTCTAGTTGAGTTTTGTATATCGCTATTATTAATAAATTTAGATCTAATATCAACGATCTTTTCAAGAATGTCTTGCTTTGATACCATCTCTACGTTTTCTGTTGAAGATTGACAGATAACTTTTATTAATTGTAGAGACTTTTCACATAATTTAACGTTAGAAGAACCTTCAATAAGTTGCATTAATAATCTAGGGCATCCTGCCTTTACTAGATAGTTACAACATTCTGCCTTTTTCTTGGTTAAGAATAAGAAAGTATCAATAACTAATTAAAGTAAATAAGTTATAAGTTATAAATTTATAGATATTTAATTGTTTTTATTAATTATCTTTTAATTTTCTTACTGTTTTCACATAGTCTATCATCGTCTAAACTTCTTCTTAGTAAGTTCATCAAGGTATTACATAGTTTTTCAATAACTGAGTCTTCGAACTTTACATTTTCGAATTTTTTCTCTTGGAAAACACTTAGTAAAGAGTTAGTCTTTTTCTCATTAAGAGCAGAAGAGTTCAAAGTTTTTTCATTGTCAAGTATGAAATTTGAAGAATCTTTAATATAAAGAACCAAATCATTTAAGTTATCAGCATCTGAGTATTTTTCGAATACTTCAAGGATTGTCTTTTCCACTTCTTTAAAAGTGCCTAAAATTGGTAATTTTTCCGATTCTCCTTGTGCTGTTTCTATAGTTTTCTTACAGTTATCTCCAAATTGTTTTAGCATTCCTAACTCCATTTTAATTCGATTTTTGGCTAGATTACATATTTCATCAAATTTGTTATTCTTTTCGTTATTTTTATCACGTTTAAATCCTTCAATAAAAGCAATGTCTTTTTTAAGCAATTGTTTTAATGCTTCTAGGTTTTCAGGAGCCATCAGGAGGTTTTTAAATTTGTTAGTTTTTAGTAAACAATACATATTTAATATGCTAGTTTCTAAGTTTCTTAAGGTTTCTCCAGAGGTTAAAGCTGATGGGCTGAAAGAGTTAGCGCAGTCTTTAAACTAATAATAATATTAATTTATTTATATATACCTGACTAATGTATTTCTTAACGTCATTTTCATCTAATAATTTTTCTAAAATCTTTGGTCCCTGAATGTTAATTTTATTTTCAACTCTTGCATCATGTTCTTGGTTCTTTTTTGAATCTACCTTTCCCCAACCACTTCCAAGATTTACTACTCTTAACACATTTGATTTATTAAAGATATGTCCAGTCAATACTGATATAACAGGTCCAATGTATTTATCACTTTCTTTATTCTCTTTCATTTGTTCAAGGAAACCTGGACTACTTACTTTCAAATCCAGAATTTGTAAGCAATGATAATTCTAAAAATATTATTATATATTATCTTACAGGACTTCTTAATTTAGGCTTATTACCCATGAAATCTAAAATGGCTTGATAAACACATTCAGTTATATTATCATTTATTAACGACTTATCAGTTCTCAAAATATTTTTTAATACTTTTAATACCTACAAATAAATAATTATAAGTAATAAATAATTATTACATTATCTAGAGTTTTTGCAACTTCAGATACATTCACAATGTCTTTAATATAATCAATAAGACTAACTAATTTTTTTCTAATATCTGGATCACTTGATTTATTGGCTATTTGGATCATTCTTGATGAGGCATTATTATACTTTTCATCTTGTTTGAAGTATTTGTTATTTTCATTAATCTAAATTAATTAATAATTGATATAAATAAAGAAAATTAAGTACTATATCTATAATTTCTCCAATAGGATTTTCAATTTTATGAGTTTGTTCATATACATCAGTGTAAGATGAGTAAAAGTCTTTAAATACTGTCATGAAAGACTCAAGTTGATCTAAGTCATCACCACAAACTTGCATAATTCTTTTTACAGAATTCCATACAGTTGATATACTTTTATTAACAGCCTTTAGGAAATTTATATCTGCAAATAGGTCAGGATTTAACGGTTGAAGTCGATTAAATACTGTCATAAAGCATTTATTTAGGATAACGTATGTCTTAATATACTCTGGGGTTTTGTCTGATAAGGAAATATTCATTATTTCTTGGAATAGGCCTTGAAGAAGTTTCATATTTTCTGGAAGTAGAAGAAGTTTTCCTAGCTCGTCGACTATCATAAGATTTGAAATTAACATCATAGATTTGTTTGCCTCTTGTACTATATAATTATGAAAATTAAGTATATGAATAATATTTAAATTACAGTCAGAGTAGTCTTTCTTCTCATATATTTTTCTGAGTTTTTCTATTTCGAATAGCATATCCTCTTTAGTAGCGATTTTCGAATAAATTTTCGATCCCATTTGTAGGACTTTATCATCATTTTCGAAGTGATCTAGGATTTTACTTATATGATCAATCGCTCCATTTTTCTTTAACTCTTCCTTTCCTAAATCAGACTTTGATAGGTTGTCTACAATTGAAAATCCCGTTACTACGGCTTTTACATCTTTATGAAGAGCAGCAATTGAAATATTTTTAAGTAAATTTGGAATTAGTTTCTTGTCTAATAGAAATTCTCTTCCAATCTTTAAATCTAAAAGATAAATGATAAATATATTGTTTATTACTTGAGATTTTTTTAATCGTATCAAAGTTGATATTTATAATTTCAATATCATCAGCGTAAAGATCATTTATTAATTTAACTGCCTCTATAAGTCCGGCATCAATTAATTTTTGAGTTAGTTGAGGAATTTGTACTAAGCCATTAAGAACTTTGACAAAATTCTAATAGATATATTTAATTATTATTTATGAATATTAATTATTAATACCTTTGCAGCTGGTCCTGGTTGAAGAGATAATAAGATTTCAATTACAGCTTCGTGACCATTAGCTTCTACAAAGTATTTAGCTAATTCTTGATCGACTATATCATTTATACCAATTAGCTTATATATAATTATTCCTGTTTTCTAATAGGTTAAATGGTGTTGATTGTTATAAATATTTATATTTACCTCAACAATTTCATCATTTGTTAGATTCATCATTGTACATAGTTTAAGCACACCAATACCATCAACTAAATGTTATTATAATATATACATCTGATGATAATCTTAGCATTTAGCCTTATTTCTCTGTTTGGTGGGGTTAAATAACTATCCAGACTATTGAGTCCATAAACTAAAAGTTTGATAAACTTTGGGTTATTTTTTAATGTTGTAACAGCATTTAAAATTTGATCTTCTTTCTTTTTCATCTGCTCATTCTTTTGAGCTATAATTATTAAGATATTTGAAAAGAATTTATTAAATACCTTGAATTTTGCTTATAGGTTTTTTATCAGCTATCATATTTTAATAATTATAAGTTATTATAAATTAATAATTTTATATTGTAAGATTTTATAATATTAAATTATTCTCTTTGTAATTTATATATTGTATTGTTAAATCAATATGAATAACTTTGCAATAATTTTTTAATTATTTTAATAAGAAATATAGTTTTAGATTCATTATATCTTTAATATCTTTAATTTATTATTTATAATAGTATTTAATAATATGTTTAGTTAAACTTTATTTCAAATAACATGAGTTAGTTATTATTTTTCTCCTAATAACATTTTTCTAAACAGTTCTTCTTCATTTTCTTTATTCTTTACAGGAATAATGGTTCCTCCTGTTAAAAAGCTTGATAAAATATTCGGGAAATTCTTAAAACTTTCCATTTTACAATGACTAATGAAACGATTTAATAGCTAATTAATTAATAAATAAATATAGTAAATATAGTTTTTGTATTTACTGTTTTAAAAGGATAAAATTTGTCCTTCTTGTTGAAAACTCTAAACTTTACTCTTGAATTTCTCAAGTACTAATAAATTAATAATTAATAAT
>Ga0100378_1001746_pt1 | contig 22351 bp, 31 predicted proteins | sample CryGeymeta201502_FD_81535 | JGI IMG/M metagenome (GOLD analysis project Ga0100378, IMG submission 81535) | Groundwater microbial communities from Crystal Geyser aquifers in Utah, USA - Crystal Geyser metaG 2015-02 | ecosystem: Environmental > Aquatic > Deep subsurface > Groundwater | place: USA... | reverse complement strand
TGTATTTTTCAGTCCATTTTTCGGCTACAATTTCGTTATATCTCATTATAATGTGCCTTTATTTGATAGGTAAGAGTATAGTATACATTCATTTTTCTTTATATTATTTATTATTATATAAGAGTAGTCAAATGAAGAGCATATTGACAAATGGTGTGCAATGCAGTAAAGTTTTTTTAAATTGATGTAATTGGGTACCCAAATGTATAGATATAAATTTGAACTAACCGAAAAACAAGACAAAATATTGACCGATTGGCTGGCCGAGCAATATAAAGAACACATAGAAGAACAACGTAGAACTATGTCAGAAAAAGATTTTGCCATGCTTACTCTTGACGGGCAATATCCATATACAGGCGCCATTGGCGGAGGAATAACATACCATTTCACTCCAACTAGTATGGGCGTTATTGCCGTGGTGACATATTCTGATAAAAAAATTGATTTAACAGAATACGATATGTGGTAATATTATGGCCATACGTATGGTTTATTTGACTACTTTGGAAATAATCAACAAGGGCGAAATGATAACATGCTTGGGGGATAAATGGGTGTTGCCATTTTATCCCGATGCCACTATTATTGGAGAAACAATTTTCAAAAAAGGTTGGTTGTGTGAGGAAACTAGATATTATAAGCCGGAAATAAATGAAATTAAATATTACAAATTATCCAAAGAAGGATTGTTTCAACTCAAACGTGGCAGAAAATGGTGGAATGACCTATCTCTAATAGAAAAAATATTCATTAGATTTAAATTTTGGTAAATACTACACTTATAAAAACTCGGAGTAGTAATGAAATTTAATGACTTTGATCCGCAGCCCGTTTTTGAAATGGGCAGAAGTGCTTTTGCCAGCAATCAAAATTTATCAGCCTGTCCATTCAGAAGTGATAGCTTGGGAGAAGATATTTGGTGTGAGGGCTGGCGATCAGCGTATCTTTCAACTTTGAATGAAAACACCATATTTGAAGACGAGTTTTATGATGAAGTAGAAGATTTTTATTTACACTGGGGATGGATTCCGGATATAATTAGCGAAGCTGTATACCACGGTAGAAAAGTTCAATTACGAAAAGTAATGAAGGGCGATGTTAAACGACATAAAGTGTATGTGAATTGCGGAAATAAAAAAGACAAAGACGGTAATGTTATAGCCAAAAAAATAGAATTTGGTAGTGAAAAGGGCAGCAAACTAAGAGTAAGAAAAGGTAACGCGGCTAGAAGAAAAAGCTTTGCAGCAAGGCATAATTGCAGCACTGCTAAAGATCCCTGCACTGCGAGGTATTGGAGTTGCCGCGCGCCGCAATCCAAAAGCGGCGGCGTTTGGTGATGGTTGACAAAAACAGATAGTTAATGCTATAATGTTATTATAGAGAGTAATACTTGATGGTGATGGTCGCTGATTGGAAATCAGTTGGTGGGGGCGACTCCATGCGGTTCAATTCCGCTGCTCTCTGCTCAGAAGGAAAAACTAAATTTGAAATATTATATCATATATAAAACAACTAATATTGTTAATGGTAAAATTTACATAGGCAAGCATATAACAAGAGACCTTAATGATAACTATTTGGGATCAGGTACTGTGCTTAAAGCTGCATTGAAAAAATATGGCTTAGAAAATTTTAAAAAAGAAATACTTTTCATTTTAGATTCAGAAGAAGATATGAATCTTAAAGAACGAGAAATAGTTAATTTTGATTTTTGTCTAAGAGAAGATAATTATAATATTAATCTTGGAGGTGGCGGCGGATTTGAATCATTAAATAAAATATACTGGGATAATGAAAAAAGAAAAATTCATTGTAGTAAAATATCTCCATTTAATAAATATGATTCCCTTGCTGATGAAATTAAAGAAAAAATCAAAAAAGGTAAGATATTAGGCGGCATTAATAGACGAAAAGCAGGGTATAAACCCACCAATAAACCCTCTATGTTGGGGAAGAAGCATACGATGGATTCTAGGAATAAAATGTCATTGGCTCATTCCGGTGAGAATAATTCACAGTATGGATTAAAATGGATTACGAATGAAAAGGTTAATAAAAAAATTCATAAATTAGATCCAATACCTTCCGGCTGGACATACGGAAGAATAAATGGCAATGTCAAAATTCAAAAATGATTAAAATAAAGTATGAATTTATATTACGAGGTATAGATGAACACCTTTGAATTTCTATCAAAAAAATTTGGGTTAAAGCAAAAAAGAAAAAGATATAATAATGTAATTTCAAAAGAAATAGACATTTCTAAACTAACACCCTTGGTAGAAGAAATTTACAATACTAAATTATTGGGGCTAACAATAGAGCAGTGGTATAGGGGCATATCTTTAACCGAATCAAATGAGAAGACCAACGATTGTATGAAATATACAAATATTATGCCATATGCTCGGCCAATTTTTAAGTTATTGAATGTACCACTAACGCCCATAATGAGCAGAGTAGGAGTATTATTTGGTGATAATAATTTTACAAGAGACGTTGGGTGGCATACAGATCAAGACTCATATGAAATGTTAAGAATTAACATACCTATAAAAACAAATGAAAATTTTGTTTTTCAGTTAGATAACCAACTGCCAAAACATTTAAAAATTAATAATATGTATTGGTGGGATACTGCCATCCCACATAGAGTTTTTTCTCTTATTAAAACCCCGGAAGTTAGGTTGCATTTAGTTCTTGGTTTTTCGCCATGGTTTGCGTATAATTATAATAATAAAGAATGGTCCCCCAATAAATTTTTTAATAAAGTGCATCCTTTGGCAATTTTGAAAGAAACACGATAATGTACGATAAAAAAATATTTTTCAAAGATTGGGAAATCGAAATGCTAAGTTTCGATATAGTTAAAAAAACTGTAAATTTTCAAGCCAGTCGGTCAAATTATAAAGAAAATTATATCTATAGAAAAGAAATAGAATTTATTTATGGTTTAGAAGAATTTCTTACCGCATTGCACAAGTTATCAGATAATTATGTGCCAAATAACAATCGTGATGAACTTAAAAAGTTTTTAAACAAATATAATTTTTTGACGGCAATATAATGATTAAATATTCATTAAAATGTGAAGACAATCATTCTTTTGAAGGATGGTTTAAAAATTCAGAAGATTTTGATATACAAAAATCAAGCAACATGGTTTCTTGTCCCATATGCAATTCGGTAAGTGTTGAAAAACAGGTAATGGCGCCCAACATTTCGCCAAGTAATCGAAAAGAAAATATTAAAAAACAAATATCCAAATTAAAAAAATATATAGATCAAAATTTTGAAAACGTTGGCGATAATTTTGCTGAAGAAATAATTGATATACACAATGGTTCCGCAGAAAATAGACCAATACAAGGTAAAATTAACGCAGAAGATGCCAAAAAACTAAATGAGCTAGAACTACCGTACATGGTTATACCCAATTATAAAGAGGATGCATAATGGGTACCGACATTCATATCTATTTTGAAAAATATCATGAAATTGAAACAGGCTCCGGTAATGTAAAAATTTGGACTCCGTATCCTACTAGGCCAAAATTAGATAGAAAATATTGGTATGAAGGGTTAACCATGGGTAAATCCAAAGTTATAAAAATCGAATCCGAAAAAGCAATGTTATTATTTGGGTGTAATGACGAAGAAGAAGCTTTAACCAAATTAGAACAATTTTATATTAACATGCCCATGGCTGAAGCTGAAATATTATTTGTTGATAACCCAAACGTAATACGCGATTGGGGTATTCCATACACGGTTAGACGTAGGAATTATCAATTTTTTTCTGAACTCAACGGGGTACGAGCGTATGGCGATACCGCTAATTTTCCAATAGTTAATGATAATTGCGGATTACCGGTAGACACATGTCGTGAAATCAAAAACGAATTCGTTCATGATGAAGGCGATGCACATACGCCCGGGTGGATTATGTTGGATGAATTATTTTTAAAATTACCCAATTTTGATAATGTTGCGAATATAAAAGAATATATGGAGGATTTGGGCGAATACGAATACGAAAAAATTCGAATGGTCTTCTGGTATGATAATTAAGTTGATTGACATTATTGAATAATATGTTATCCTTATAAGGTAACGGAGGATAATATGAAATTTGAAATTCCGGCCTTTGACGAAGTAGTTGTAGCATTATCTGGCGGCGCGGATAGTGTTGCTCTCCTTCATTATCTAGTTAAGAACTCTAACATTAAAATTCACGCTGTTCATATTAATCATAATATTCAAGAACACAGTTGTTCTTGGGTAAGTTTCTGTAGAAACATGTGTATTAGTCTTGGAGTAGAATTTACCGCAATCAATTTGCATCTTGATAAGAAAACAGAAAACGAAGCCCGTAATAAAAGATATGAAGCACTGAAATCGTTTGGGTTACCCATTTTTACGGGGCATCATGCGGATGATCAAACTGAAACATTTTTTCTAAAAATTATGCGAGGAGCCGGCGTTTCTGGTCTAAAATGTATGAAACAAATTGCTCAGCATAACGATTACACCATTGTTCGTCCCATGCTGGAAGTTCATAAAATTGATATTATCAATTATTGCTATGATAACGGATTAGAGTTTGTTAAAGATCCGTCAAACGAAGCTAATTACTATGATCGAAATTATTTTAGAAATGAAGTATTAACTAAAATCGATATTCGTTTTCCTGCTTTTAGAAAAGCTCTTTCAAAAAGTATTAAAAATATGCAAGATGCTGATGAATGTCTGCGTGATCTAGCCGACCTTGACTTGATTTCGGTGATGGATAACGAATCTATCTCAATCGAACTAATTCGTGAAAAAAATATGAGCGAAGCTCGCATTAGAAATATGCTGGTATATTACATGCAAACCCATAATCTTACTTTAAATTGTGAAGAATTAGTTGCATTTTCTAAAAAAATCCTTACTATTAGTTATGACGGAAGATTGGAGCTAATTGGGCGTGGCAAAACAATTAAAAAACTCAAACAGACAGGAAAAAGACTTTTTCTATATTAATGATTATGGTTATTATACCATAAGAATAGACGCTACCAGAGATAAGACAATAGAAATGATTGATTATGCAGTTGCGCATTCACAAGGGTGTGTATATAAGCAGGATACAAAAATAGAATATGATGAGTGGATGGTGATTCGAGAATTTTGGATTAAAAAAATAAGTCCAACTTCTTCATTTGGCGTTAGGTTAGGATTTTCTAATATGGCTGATGTCTTAACTTTTACTCTTAGATTTAAAGGATTTTCATATGAGTAAAATTTCAAAATTTTACGAAAAAAAACGTAAAGCTGCTATTAAAATACCTTCAAAAGAAGAGCAAAAGCGTATGAGAGAAATTGAAGAATCCTGCGCTAGAGCAAGAGCGCGCAGAAAAAATATTGCATTGTTATCATTAGAAAAAGAACGTTTTCGTAGAGAATATTTTGCCACATTACGGCCAGATAATACCTCAAAAATTTATCCAAGTTTAATTGAAAATAAAGCAAATCCCGCCGTCACAGCAAAACGGGGTATTATTGAACAAAAAATAAAACTTAATTCAATGGATCCCGAAATGCGCGAACGAGAAGAACGAGCTATCAACGAAGCAATCAAAACTTCAAAAAGTGTGGCGCCGGCATACAATAAGGGCGGATATCAATTAATCAGTAGGTCGGATCTACATAGCATTGGGAAAAAATTATGAATATTGAACATAAGATTAAAACAATTTTTAAACGATTCTATGAAATAGATCCGGAACCAAATAGGCCCCCCGAGAAAACACGCCAAGGCAGCGAATATAAAAGTTTGGTAAGTGTTGTATTAAGTGCCCAAACGCAGGACAAACGAACTGCTTTGGCTTCAAAACAACTTTTTAATAAAATCAAAACACCTCAAGAATTATTAGAATTAAGCCATGAAGAACTAGTGGAATTAATACGACCTGTTGGAATGTATAATAATAAAGCAAAAAGTATTAGAAAAATGGCTGAATATTTAATTACCAACCATGAAGGCAAAGTACCAAATACAAGAGCAGAATTAATGAAAATTCCGGGTGTTGGGAGAAAAAGTACCGATATAATGATGCGTTTTGTATTTGATAGCGATGCTATTGCTGTTGATACTCATGTCAGACGTATTTGCTATCGGTTGGGCGTAAGTGATAAAAATGAAGCAAACCATATAGCTGATATTTTAGAAAAATATACGCCCCAAGAATATAAATGGGGCGCACATGAATGGTTGATAGAATATGGTAAACAAGTTTGCTCAAGCCGCAAACCAAAATGCAGTTTTTGCATTTTTAACGACTTATGTTCAAAAAAGGGTGTGATTAATTTCCAGTAATTTGTAATTTGTCAGCGGTTGGGGCCGTATAATCCCATGGTTTGTCCTGGACTTCAAAAGTTTTTACCCTGTGTCCATGCAAACTTCTTACTGGAAATGTCATTGCCATATCATTATCTGCTAGAACTCTAAATTGTCCTACTCCGTCCAAAGTTTCTACTATTTTGCATCTTACGGTATCAATCCCGTCTGATATAGTATATTCAATGTTGGAATGTTGTTTTACAATCCAGCCAGTAGTATTTAATCCTGTCAAATTGCATTCTACGTTAATTTGAGTTCCCGGATTAGCAGGATTGCCAAAATTTCTTTTATTAAGCGGTCTTCCCATCGATCTTCTCCTTATTTGGGTTGTATTATTATTTATCAAAGTCTTGACCTTATGGGTATTTTAGTTTATTTTACAGTTATTATATTAATTAGAGTGGTATATTATGACGCGAAAAATCTGGGAATGTAAAATAGGTAGTATAAATATTAACCTACTACCGGATAGTGCTGATAATCCAATGCGTCGAGCCGTTGAAAAGGCATTTTTATCAACAGTAAAAAAAGAAAGTGATTTTTGTTTTTCTGGGTGGGGGGGACAGATAACCGAATCAGAGCTGGCGGCGATTGAATGTCGAGAACCCTGCGCTATCAAATCCGCTATTGAATTAATTGAACAATTTGAAATAGTCAATGAAGGTATATCCAAAATTAATAGACATAAAATAAATGTAATAATAAAAGAATTAAAAGAAATCATATTAATAGAAAAATTAACGTATGGTTTTAAATGAGAAATGTTATTACATTCACTAAGGTATGTTTACCGTATGGTTGGTTGGGAAATATGAGCCCCCACCCAGTAACCTACAAAGATATTAGATATCCAACTGCCGAACACTTGTTTCAGGCGTTAAGGTTTTCTGAAGACCATATCATTCAAACAGAAATAATCAAACACAACTCACCAATGAGAGCAAAAATGATGTGCAAACCTTATTTAAACGAATGTATCATTGCACCTAGAAGTGAAAAAGACATTGAAAATATGTTAATGGTGTTATTATTAAAGATTGATACACATTTAGATTTGCGAGAAAAGTTAGCAAATACCAACGATGATATTATTATAGAAGACGTAACTAAAAGGCCAAATGAATCCGGATTATATTGGGGCGCCGCATGGAATGGCACGGAATGGCATGGTACTAATATGTTGGGGCAATGTTGGATGAGTATTAGATCTCTCATTACAGGGGCTGTTAAATGAATTTTGTAGAATATTTAAAATTTGCATTTTCATCTTCATATAGAAGAAAATATATTGCAGACCGAGAAATGCGTATTATCGGCCATAGTGAAGTTAATTGGAATTTAGTGGGTGGCGACGGAAACAAAAATATTAAAATATTAAAATATTAAGTGTTCTTTTTTATGAAAACAATCCAGGAATTAGAGAGTATAAAGTTAATGTTCCGTAATATGATATAACATATTATTGGCCTAAATTAAAAGTGTTCATGAAGTTGAACTACGGAAAGCTTCCGGAATCAGACCCGATTGGTTTCAGGATATTTTACACAAAAAATTAATGTCATAGTTTAAAATTGACTTGAATAATATTACCATATATAAATATATTATTGGAAGGTGACACCTCTTATTTGTGGAACAAAACTCCATATAGACAATGTGCCCCGGTACGCCAAAGAAATGCGTACAATGCGTTTCTACAGGTCCTCAGAAGTACTAAATGCTCACGCCGATTGCAACGGTTAACGGGCAGATCAAAATAGACTACTAGACTACACTTCTTCTGCTTACAGAAGAATGATCAACTGCAATAGTGAAAAGAAGGAAGGGGCATTTATACAAGAAAATGCATGATTGAAAGCGGTGTTAAACCGGGCGGGGCTTCAATTTAATATAGGGAATAAAATGTTTATTAAATTAAAACATGGAGAACATTGGCTATATAAACCAAGAAAAAAGAAATTAGGCATGAAACAAAAGTTTTCAAAACCCATGATAGCATGGCTAAAGCAAAACATTTCATCATACCATATAATAAAGGATGGTCCTTTATCTGGTATTCTCATACAGGATGAGAATGAAGCGATGATTTTCAAATTAACTTGGTTTTCTACAACCAAAAGTAATAGTATAATTACTTATATAAAAAAGTTAGGTAAATTTTAATGAAAAAATACAAAACTGGCGATTTCGAAAATAGGCCCTGGGGTAAATGGGAAGTTATTTCAGACGAAACGTACAATCCAAATTCCATAGTCAAACGTATTATAGTTTCCCCAAAACAACGATTAAGTCTACAATATCATAATTTTAGGAATGAACATTGGTTTGTATCAAAAGGAATTATCAAAGCAACGGTTGGAGAAGAAACATTTGAGTTATCTTTTGGTCAAACCATTCATATCCCTGTTGGTACTACGCATCGAATTGAAAACCCAAGTAATGAAGATGCAATAATAATTGAAATTCAATATGGCGATATATTAAATGAAAATGATATTGTTAGAATACAGGATGATTACAATCGTTAATAAACAATCATTTGAGTAACTGCTGACCCGCCTCTTGCTTCATTCCAACTAATTAATGCAGATAATTTGTATTTTCCAGTATCATATAATTCTTCTGCATCTTTGGCATCATCTATAAGAACATAATTCGTTGAATCCGAATTAGCTATCATAATGCTATCAAACCCTTCTATTTCTTTATAGTATATTACTTGAACTACTGCTAATTCTCGAAGAAATCTAGCCACATCAATTGTGCCATCATTTTTAATTGAACTATACATGCGAGTTATCAAGCTATCATCCATTTTTGTATAAAGACCCTTAAAAATCAAATCTATTAATTCTTTAGTCTGTGCGGGTTTGACAGAATTATCTATAATAACTTGGTTAATATTATTGAACCCTTTGGGATTAAGATTAAATGAATTTGCTTCTAAAAATTCATCAGTAGCGCCTAACTTTCTTAGTTTATCATAAAATCTGTCTTTAAGACCGGCAGGAGTGCCATATCCAGATGTTGCAACAGGTCTACCACCCACAACACCACTTCCACTTTTTTGTGAAGCTTTTATTTCAACTATATTGCCGGCTATTTCTAAATCACCTTTTGTGGCCAATGATACTCCATCGCCAAATAATACCAAATATATTTCCATGGGGCCTTGGTCGGGACCAAATCCCAATTGACCACGGTGTTTTAATACTTCAGTTTTAAGTTGTATATAAACAGAATTGCCAGTTTTAACAAATGAATCAAAAGATCCGGTTTTTGATCTCAATAACGCAGAACCGTCAAATAAACCATTATTTGCAAGTAATTCATTTAAAAATTTTTCTTTATCTTCAAAAGAACTTTTAGTGTTGAGAATTAAATTAGCAAACCATCTATCTTGACTTCTGCCTGTTGACCCAAACTTTTTTAAATACAACATCTTACACTGTTCTAAAATAACATCTTTCTGTAAAAGAGAATAGATGCTGTCTAACTCAATTGGATCTTCTATTTTTTCTATCATCTTGTATAATTTGGTTTTAATAGTTGACATGTCTTCGGTAACTTCGTCTTTATCTGTATTTTTATCTTCTTTATTTTGGTTAGTAAGAAACGCAGATACTCTATTGGCCACGTTTTTAAAAACATTTAAATTTGTAGTGCCGGCCAAAAGACTTTTAATTTTACTTTTAATGTCAGAGGCATTGCCCATCTCGTAAAGCTCAAAATATCTCATTTATTATTCCTTTATTGATTTATTAACTATTTATAAATATATTAATGAGTAGTTTAGAACAACCAATTAAAATATTTGATAACTTTGTTTCAGGGGATTACTCGATGGGTAGTTCTGAAACACATGTTCTACCAATTATAATTAATACCAGACTAGATTTCACTATTATTCACAACGCAAATCGTCCAGACCACACACCAAGATTTTGGCTAAGCAAAGTTCCTCGATCATTAAGTGTGGGGTGGGGCGGCCGGCCGGATTTCTTTAATATAAAAAATGTACCGTATCGTGTAAGCATAATTGCATCAACTGATAAAAAATTATATAGTAACTTATACACATTTTTGGTAACTACAGGAAAATGGTACATTAATATCCAAAATTTAGAAAACCACGTAAATGGTTATAGGATTAACATTTTATAACTTTTCCAAAGACTATATATAACAAATTATTGTAAGGAGAAGGAAATGATAAAAACGACCACACTTACTAATGGATTAAAAATAGCAACAATGAATGTTCCATCTATTACTGCTTCTGTTGGCGTATTTATTGGAGCGGGAGCAGTAAACGAAACAAAAGATGAATATGGATTAAGTCATTTTTTGGAGCACATGGCCTTTAAAGGCACAACCACACGAAGTATTGAAGATATTGCCGAGCATATTGAATTTTCTGGTGGCAGTTCAAATGCTTACACCTCTTATTCACATACTGCTTATTACGCAAACGTTTTGGTTTCTGAAATTAACTCAACTGTTGAAATCATTTTAGACAGTGTATTTAATTCAATTTTTCCAGAAAATGAAATAGAAGTTGAACGTGGGGTAATCAAACAAGAAATTTTACGTGGACGTGATAAACCAGATAGCTTATGTTTTTATAACCTACATAAAGCAATTTTTGGTGATCAACCACTTGGCGGCAATATAATCGGAACTTCGGAAAGTTTGGACACGTTTGATATTAATAGCTTTAAGAATTATGTTGATAAATGGTATCAACCAAATAACATTATAATCGTGGCAGCCGGAATAATAGACCATGATGCATTCGTAAAAACTGTTCAAAATCTAACAAGCCATATAATTCGCAAAGAAACACCGCAAGTTGCAAAAAGTTCATTTGCTGGTGGGATACAGTTGCATCAAACGGGGTTTGAGCAAGTCAATCTATCGCTTGCTTTAGAATCGTGTGCTGCTGAAGATATTTTTGAAAGTCAAACTTTTGAAATGTTATCAAGTTATTTAAGTGGCGGCATGGCTTCTCCATTATTTAAAGAGATAAGAGAAAAACGTGGATTAGTTTACTATGTTGATAGTATATCTAATTCATTTAATGATACCGGCTATTTTAATATAGTAGCGGGGACTACAAAAGAACATGTTAAAGAAATTATTAATATATCATTTGATGAAATAGAAAAAGTTATATCCAATTTTAATAGTAAACATATCCAACGAGCTAAAAACCAAGTTAAAGTTTCAATGGGCAGATATCAAGAATCTACCGGCGGCGTTATGCGGTATATTGGCGGTAATTGGGTAAATGGAGATCAATATTTAATGCCATTTGAAGAATTATTGAACATAGCAGATAGCGTTACAGAACAAGATCTAAAAAATGCTGCTCATAAAATTCTAAATAGTAAAAAAGCAATTAGTATTGTGGGCGCAATAGATGACGAAACCGTTGAATTTGCGAATTCTTTAGTATAAGGTTGACATTCCCATCTCCCATTGTAATATAAGATAAATGGGGGATGGTTATGATTAAAGGCACAGGCATCATCAAATACGATCCAGCGCGCCCGGGTATGACGCGTCGTACCCAAGGATGGTGCGTTGCCTTGGTTGATCGTGAAATCACCAGATATTTCCGTTGGTTTGTCAACAAAAATGTAATCAACCCACTAGGTATTGATGTACAAGGCAGTTTGAAAAAATATCCATTTGTTTCACTTCACCAGCCTTCTTGGGACGCTCATATCAGTATTCTCCGTGGCGAAGGGCATCGTCTTTCGGAAAACATGCGGAGTCTTTGGAAGAAATACGAAGGCATGAAAATGGATTTTTTTTACAACATGGATGTTCATCAAGCAGACAAAAAGCCGGATTTTTGGATTGTTAATGTTCATAGTCCGGATATGATGGATATTCGTCGAGAGCTCAAATTGCCAACCAATTGGCCGCTACATCTAACTATTGGCCGCACTTACATTTGGGGCAATGACGACGAAGAATAACGCGCTCACTATAATATAAAGCGTTAATAAAAAGTGTTTCCTCCTTAAATACTATTATACCTTAAGGAGGAAACAATGATTAAAAAATACTTATTAGTTGTAGAAAAATCTGCAAACCAAGCAGATATTGCAGCATTATTTACAAAATATAATGTTACGGTTATGGAAGATTATACAGAGTTAAAAAGACATTATCTAATCAGTTTTGATAGTGCCCGCAAAACAGAAATGCGAGAAGAAGCAATAGTAATACACGTTGTTGATTATGATGCTCCGGTTGTTATGACCAATACTCAAACAGTCGACGTTAAAAAAGATGCGTCTGGCGATAATTGGGGGCTGTTGCGTATTGGTACCGACTCGAAATGGAATGATAATAATTGGTTTCCAATTAAAGGGCAATACAAATATTCTAAAACTGGCGAAAATGTTGACGTCTATGTAGTTGATAGTGGTATACGTAAATCACATGTAGATTTTGAAAATAGAGTAGAAATAATATATGATCACTATAACGAAAAAACAAATCCTGCGTATGGTGAAGATCGACAAGGACACGGCACTCATGTTAGTTCAACCATAGCTGGTAAAAAATATGGTGTTGCTAAGAAAGCTAAAATTTTAGTAGCAAGAATTTTTGATACTGGTGGTGCGCCACTTGTTGCTGTTATAAATGCAATAAATGCGGCAATGGCTCATCATAATAACAAAAAAACAAATAATATCAACAGACCATCCGTAATGAATTTGTCTATTGGTGGACCAAAAAATACACCAAAAGTAACAATGGAAGAACAGGCAATAAACGATTGCATTGAATCAGGCATAGTTTGTGTTGCTGCTGCGGGGAATGATGGCAAAAATTTAGATGATACCACATATAATATTTTACCAGCAGAAATAGACAGAGCATTAACTGTTGGCGCAGTTGATATAAAAGATAGAATATGTTCATTTTCAAATTTTGGCGGAGTAGTTGATTTATTTGCGCCAGGTCAGCATATTGCTGGAGCAGGATTTACTAGCGATACTGATGAATTAATAATCAGCGGAACTTCAATGGCGACGCCACACGTTACCGGTGTTGTGGCTCTCCGTTTAGAAGGAGATGCAATTGGTAAAAACGCCAATGACGTTAAAATCGTTCATGATTGGATCGTAAACAACGCATCCCCAAATACTCTTCTGTTACACGAAAGCGCAAGAATGACTTCTACACCAAATAAAATGGTTTATTCACCATTTGGTGTATTGGCGGCAAAAACCACTGCTCCAACCCCCAACCCGGTTCAAGCAAAAAAATCCATTAGAGTACGTAATTATAATCCTAGATTGGCTCGGTTATTTGCACAATATAACAAAAAATCAAAATTAAATGGATTTAGCCAAAATAATATAAATAATTTCAATTTAGCATATGAAGAATTATTAAATGCTACTGTAGAAAACAAAGCGATAGCTCTTGCTAATTTCTTTTTAGCGAAAAAAGCTCTTGACAATGCTGCATAATAGTTTAAGCTATGCTAGTGATTAGCATAGCCCAAACTTTGGTAGGTGCTCAGGAGATACCTATGAAAAAATCTGAAGAATTAGCAAAAAAATGTAAAAAATTTGAAAAACGTGTTAATTCAAAAACATTTATACCTGGTTTACCATTACTTGCTCGGTTAGATGGCCGAGCATTTCATACATTTACAAAAGGATTAACTCGGCCATTTGACGAAAGATTGATTACTTGCATGACCGAAACTGCCAAACGCCTGTTAGAAGAATTTAAAGCTGATTTGGTTTACACGCAAAGCGATGAAATAACATTATTTTGGAATACAAGTGAAGAGAGTAAATTATTTTTCGGTGGAAAAATATTCAAACTTAATTATATATTATCTAGTACATGTTCTGTTATTTTTTACAAAGAACTACTTAAATATATTCCAGAAAAAAATGATAAAATTCCGGTTTTTGATTGTAGAACCTGGCAAGTACCAAAATTGGAAGATGTTATTGATGTATTTGTTTGGAGGCAACTAGATGCTACTAGAAATTCGTTAAATAGCGTGGCACAAAGTATTTTTTCTCATAAAATGTTACAAAATAAAAATAAAAAGGAAGTAAATGATATGCTGCGTGAGAAAGGCATTATTTGGGACGATCTGCCAATGGGGCTTAAGCGCGGATATTATTATGAAAAAATTACAGTAAAGGAAGAACTAGATTTAACTTCTCGGTTGGATATTCCAGAAAAACATAGAACCAAAAAAATGGTGATTAGAAATAAGATAATTGAAAAAAATATTCCATTACTTAAAGAAAATGCCAACAATATTGAATATTTTATTACGGTTAATAAGGATATTATTGAATAAATGTTTAAAAAAATATTAAAATTAACAAAATTATCAAAATTACCAAAAATAACTAATTTATTGTTACCGTCTATGCCTAATTATGCCACTATTGATGAGTGGAATGATTGGCATCGAACCACACGTGATAAACTTCCAATTAGGTATTTTATTATTTTTGATCTAACTTCTTTTATTAGACAAAAAATTACTTATAGAATAAGTGCCTTTTATCGGAAAATTAGATTAAAATTTGGTAAAAAATACAATATAATTTATATAAAATCATTAGACTCAGATTACCATGACATGGACACACGATTGATCCATGGCATATTTAGTTTATTAATAGAATTTGTGGAAAAAGAAAAAGCGCTTATGTACGAATTTTCTTTTTCTGATAAGAAAAAATTTAAAAAAGAAAAAAAAGAATTAACGGATCTCCAACGTGGAATCAAATATTTAGAATGGGAGACCACTCTTGATTCTGACCCATCAAGTAATGATTATTCGCCCGCGCAGGCGATGGCAGCTAGGGAAATATTGCAATTAATAGAGTATTGGGTAAATCGAAAAAAATCAAATGAATCACTTATATTTAATTTGAGAGGATTAGATCATTCCACATATCGCAAAATTGATTATATTCAAACCGATTATGACAACAAGGTAGATCAAGAAGAGGAAGAAATGATTATTAGATTAATCAAAATAAGAAAACATCTTTGGACTTGATATATTATTGAATTTATAGTGGTACTCCCATATAATAAATAAAATTTATTATAGGAAATTTAATGTATGATATATTCTTTCTAAGTTATGATGAACCAAATGCAGATAGTAATTTTAACTTATTAAAATCAAAACACCCGCAAGTTAAGAGAACACATGGCGTTAAAGGCATTCTTAATGCACACCAAGAATGTGCCAAAAGATCCCTCACTAAATATTTCTTTGTAGTAGACGGAGACAATATTATATTGGATAACTTCAAATTTGAAGTTACTGATACAGTAAATACCGAAAACGTATTAGTATGGCGATCAATAAATTCAGTAAATAAATTAATATACGGATATGGGGGCGTTAAATTATTGCCAAAATCGTTGATATTAAATATGCCCGAATTAATAGTTGACATGACCACAAGCTTAAGCACACATTTCAAAATTGTCAATACAATAGCTTCTATTACTAAATTTGATACTTCACCATTTAATACTTGGCGCGGCGCATTTAGAGAATGTGTCAAGCTTTCAAGTAAAATTATTGATAGACAGAAAGATGACCAAACGAGTCAACGACTAGATGTCTGGTGCTCTGAGCGAGGTAATTCGGATTTTGGCGAGTTCGCAATAAACGGTGCCCTTGAAGGAAAAAAATATGGGAATACCTACAAAAATAATATAGACAAACTTAAACTAATTAATGATTTTGCATGGTTAAACCAGTATTTTAATGAAGTTAATAATTTGAGGAAATAAAAATGAAAGTTGGATTTATAGGGTTAGGTAAGTTGGGCTTTCCTGTGGCGGAAGTAATTGCCAATCATTATTATGTTGAAGGATATGATGTTCAGGACAAAGACGAAACTACCTTTAAGATAGTTGATAATTTGAAAGAATTATGCGCAAATAAAGATATTATTTTTATTGCAGTACAAACACCACACGAAAAAGAGTATGGCGGGAGTTCTCCGCTCAAAAATTTACCAAACAAAGATTTTAATTATTCAATAGTAGAACAAGTATTGCATGATATAAATCTACATGTTAATCAAAATCAATTAGTTGTTTTAATTTCAACTACACTGCCCGGAACCGTCAGGAATAGATTTGTCCCAATTTTAACAAATGCTAGATTTATATACAATCCATATTTAATAGCGATGGGCACCGTAAAAGAAGATTTAGTTGATCCCGAAATGGTAATAATAGGCACACAAGATGGGGAAATTACAGGTGATGCTAAATTACTTATTGATTTTTATGGTAAATTTATTAATAAATCTACTAGATATGAAGTTGGTACTTGGGATGAAGCAGAAGCTATTAAAATATTCTACAATACTTTTATTTCAGCAAAATTAAGCCTAGTTAATATGATACAAGATGTTGCAATGAAAAGCGGCAATATTAACGTAGATGTTGTAACCAATGCCTTGGCAAAAAGTGATTATAGAATCACGGGGCCGGCGTATATGAAAGCCGGTCTTGGTGATGGCGGCCCTTGCCATCCGCGTGATAATATTGCGTTACGTTATTTGGCTGAGAAATTAGACTTGGGCTATGATTTATTTGATGCCATAATACATTCCAGAGAAATGCAAGCAAAAAATATTGCTGATTACTTAAAATCATTTAATATGCCCATATTAATATATGGAATAACTTATAAATCATTTGTGCCATATACCGATGGGTCGTATTCATTATTAATTAAATCATTCTTAAATGATAACGTTAAAATAATAGATCCAAATTTGAATATATATGATCAAATAAACGAACCTCATGTGATTTTTATTAGTTATCACAATAAACATTTATATGATTTACAATTTCCCGCGGGGTCAATTATAGTTGATCCTTGGAGAACATATGTTAATGATGCTTATAAAGTAATATATTATGGAAATACCCGATAAATTAGTAAGGGGAAAAATCCAATGTTAGATCCGCAAAAATATAAGGCATTTAATTTAATACGAGATTTTATACCGGAAGGAATATTTGTTGAAATAGGATGCCACAAGTATGAAGGATCAACAATGTATATAAGTGATGTTGTTGAATACAAACAAACTGAGTTTTACAGTATTGATATTGATAAAAGTGCTCTTGAACAAATACCAAATAAATCATTTTTACATAAAATTAATAAAAAAGGAGAGGATTGGCTGTTAAATGATTTACCACAGTTAAATAAAAAAATATCTATTTTATTCTTAGATAATTTTGATTGGTTTTGGAATGATTCTTATCCTGAATGGACCTTAGAAAATTGCAGAAATCAACGAAAATGGTATAAAGATGAATTTAACATGACTCAAGATAATTTAAATTCTCAAATAACACATTTGGCACAAGGAATATTAGCCCTTAATTATATGGCAAAAAATTCATTTATTTTTATAGATGATACTTGGCGCACTAATGATAATATTTATTGCGGTAAGGGCGGGGCTGTAATACCATATCTATTACTAAACGGATTCAAAATAGTCTACGAATGGGGGCATATGCCAATATTAACTAATAATATAACTCAAATAGAAATTTTAACAGAAATATTAAATAATGGAAAATAAGTTAAACGAAGAAAAATTTGTAGACATGGGGGAAAATATGAAATCTATAGAAAATAGATTTCAATCAAAAACCATGTGTACAGCCAAATGGTTGCAAACCACACTTCACCTGCAAAATGGGTTTACACACTCTTGTCACCATCCCAAAGCGCATAAAATACCTACAGACGAAATTAGACGGTCGCCGTCAGCATTGCATAACACTGCGTTCAAATTAGAACAACGAGCAAAAATGTTAAACAACATTAGACCAGAAGAATGTGATTATTGTTGGAACATAGAAGATCTCCCGGGTAACAATTATTCTGATAGAACATACAAGTCGATAGAACCAGAATGGAGTATGCCATATCTAGATGAAATAGAAAATAAAGGTGCAAACTCTCATATCAATCCTTCATATTTAGAAGTATCATTTGAAAATACTTGCAATTTTAAATGTGCGTATTGTTCTCCGGACATTTCCTCCAAATGGTTAGAAGAAATTAAACAATATGGTCCGTATCCCACGACTTGGAATACCGGCAATTTAGAATGGCTTAAACAAACAGGCCAGATGCCCATATTAAATAGAGAATATAACCCATATGTTGAAGCATTTTGGGATTGGTGGCCCAATCTATATCCATCGTTACACACATTTAGAATTACTGGCGGAGAACCACTTTTAAGTAAAAATACTTGGAAAGTATTGGAATATATAAAGAAAAACCCAAAACCCAATCTGTCATTTGCAATCAATACCAACTTGGGCGTGCCTGATCATTTAATTGACAAACTTCTTCGTTATTATTCTGAAATATCACCCAATATCAAACGATTTGATATATATACTTCAGCAGAGGCTTGGGGCAGTCAGTGCGAATACATTAGGTATGGGATGGATTATCAAAAATTTATAAAAAATTGTAAAAAGATATTATCAGTTATTACCAATATAAATAATGGGGACAACCGGTTACACTTCATGATTACATTTAATCTGCTAAGCGTTACCACTTTTGTTAATTTTTTATCTGACATAATTGCGTTAAGAAATGAATATAACCAAAACGAGCGGCTTAATTATGTGCCAATAATGACTTCGTATGTTAGATGGCCCAAATTTTTAGACGTTAGACTATTAACAAATGATATAAAACAAAAATTTAAAAATGATTTATTAGAATTTTCAAATATATGGAGTATAAGTAATTTTAGGAAAATGAAAAAAGACGGAGCAACTGATTTAAATCAAAAAGTAGTTTTTTACATGGAAGAAATAAATCAATTTGATAGGTTAATAGAATATATGGGGACCGAACACCCCAATGAAGATTTAGAACGAGGTAATTTTTATAAATTTATCACAGAATATGATAAACGAAAAAATCTTAATTTTTATAAAACTTTTCCAGAATTAAGTAATTTTTATGATTTATGTAAGGAGTATAAATGATACTACTATTACGCGATGATGCAGAAAAACACAATTTGCATCAAAGTAAAAATCAAGTAATAGACCAATGCCAAAATAAATTTGGGATACCGTTTCATTTTGAAAATTTAGGATTAGAATATTCAATCGTTACCGATATTAGTGGCATGGATAATAGCAATGCGGTAATTATATACGATATATCTTTTTTTGGCAACATCAACCTGTATATTGAAGAAGCATTGCCATTAATTAAACCCAATATCATTGATAATGTTAAATCTCTATCTAATTTTTTTATTGTATTTTCATGTAGCCAAGAAGGATTTAATATTAATCTAGAAATTATTAAATCATGGTGTATAACCCATAATATATCAGAAAATAAAATAATACTTATAACAGGAAATAGTAATTATCAAAAAATTTATAAAGATATAAATCATAATTTTAATATTTTTTATTTTCCGTTTTTTATGCGACAATCACAACAGGAAATAAAAAATTTTAAAGAAAAATTAATACACAAATCAATCATCAATAATATGAATAGACAGTATTATTGGTTGTCTCTTAATAAAGTACCCAGATCGCATAGAATTGTTCACTTAGGATTTATACACAAATATGGAATTCAGGATAAATTTTTATGGAGTTTAAGTAATGACAACCACGGAACAATATTAGATTACAAAAATGATATTGTACGCCATTTATTCTGGTTAGAAGATTTAGAATTAAAAACGTGGTTAGAAGAAAAATTTCTAGACTTTGTTCAATATCCCAAACCGTTGGATATTCCGGATTTTAATAATTGCAAAGCAACTAAATTATTTTCAGAATCGTTGTTTACAAATAGTTTTTTTAGTGTTGTTACAGAAACCGACATATCGCCTGATATAACTTTTATTAGTGAAAAAATATGGAAGCCAATTATTAATTTGCAACCATTTATAGTAATTGGTAATCCTTATACTTTGAAATTTTTACGACAATATGGTTTTGAATCATTCCCGGAAATTTTTGATGAATCCTATGATTTGGAACTCAACCAAAGTAAACGTATTGAAATGATTAATTCTGAAATATTACGTATATCAAAACTAAATATTAAAAAAATACAAGAACTATATTCTTCAGTCAAAGGCAAACTTATTAAAAATAGAAACATAATTTGTTTAAATAACAATTTATACAATGATGAAATAAATTTCAAAGAATTTTTATTAAAAAGGCACTAAATGAATAAAATTAATTTATTTTATACCCATTTGGATAAAAATAATTATCCTCTTCACCCAAATGGGTTGAATTTGGATGAAAAATGGTTTGGCAATCGTAGCGTTGGGTTTTTAGATCATTACCTTTTCATAATGTATGGTAATGCAAATATAAATTTATTCAATTACACCAATGACACAACAGTTAATTCAATTTTACCACTTAATTTATTGAAAAATCCCAGGTATTGGTTTGGAACTGATACCGGGCGTAATGAACTCGTTCAAATTTTTAAAAAATTACCAATTACTCAATTACAGAATGGCAATATTAAACTATTCCTATATGACGGTCACGAAGGTAATAATTATTCAAATTTTATCAATGAAATAAAAAAGTTTTTCTCAGAATTAAATATTGAATTTAATAACATCATTATTGGATCTGCGAACTATGCCATATATCAAAATCGTGATAGCATTTCCCCTATTAATCTATTTTTTCTAAACTATTTTATCCTAGATTCCTATTCATTAAATTTAGAAATTCAATCATTTTTAACAAACATAAATCAAGCAAGGCGCCCACACAAGATATTAAGTCTCAATAGAGTGCCAAAATTACATAGAGCTATAATTTCTCTTTTTTTATTTAAAAATAAAAATAGTATTAACCCATTATTCTCTATGCCGGGTGATGAAATTTCAGAAATAGGCAAACAAACTCTTAATATGTTTACGTCATTAAAAAATAATCCTCAAAATATTCCAGAAAAATACAGCAATGAATTAATTAATACAATAGATGATTTAATAGCTAAATTACCTAGTGTTATAGATAGATCCGATTTTGATACCAATTTCTTCAATATACATAGCAAACAAATGTATGAAAATAGTTATTTTAACATTGTTAATGAATCACTTTTTTATGAAAAAGAAATATTTATTAGTGAAAAATTATTTAAGCCCATATTAAATTATCAACCATTCATAATATCGGGATCGCCCGGAGTATTAAAGTTGGTTAAAAGTTTGGGCTTTGAAACATTTCCGGAAATTTTTGATGAGGGATACGATGAAATAGAGGATAATAAACTGCGTATGGAAAAGTTACTGGATAATTTAACTGATTTATCAAAAAAATCAATGGAACAGATTCATAAAATATATTTAGATTCACAAGATAAATTAATTTATAATAGAAGTTTAATTACAAATAGTTGTATAGAAAACCCACTAAACGATATATTTAACATTTTTGAAAGTTTTATAAATGGAAGAAGTATTAGTAATACGATGCCTAGATATTTTAAATAATATTTTTGCGTTTAATCATTTGGATAACTGTAATAGAATTTCAAGATTCTTAGAAAATGTAGTATATATCAATAATTTAACTGAAACTAAAAATTTAATAATATTAAATGAATTTATTAATAAAAATAAAAAAATTTTTATTGAAATAGATCCTGCATATCTGTTTAATTCAGCAATCAGCAATAAGATTTTTGTTGATTTACCCAAATTAGATAAACACTTAAAAATTTTAATTAATAATAAAAATTCATTTTTATTAATGAATTTCATGAGAGAACAACTACCACATGATGAATATATTATACCATTACTTTATACATTACAAAAATATCCAGAATTAAAAAATAGAATTTTATATATCA
>Ga0100378_1001743_pt1 | contig 22389 bp, 17 predicted proteins | sample CryGeymeta201502_FD_81535 | JGI IMG/M metagenome (GOLD analysis project Ga0100378, IMG submission 81535) | Groundwater microbial communities from Crystal Geyser aquifers in Utah, USA - Crystal Geyser metaG 2015-02 | ecosystem: Environmental > Aquatic > Deep subsurface > Groundwater | place: USA... | reverse complement strand
TTCGTCTTCTTCACTGCAAAAGCGTTCATAGGCGGTGAGGGATACTTTGGAATCAATGACCAGATGTTTTTCATCGGGCAAATGCAGAACGATATCGGGCTTTAGCTGCCCGCCTGTTTCGGGATGTTTAAGGCCGAGGCCAGCGCCCTGAGTGATGTAATCGATCCCTTTTTGCAGGCCGGAATCTTGTAATATTTTTTCTAAAATAATTTCGCCCCAATTGCCTTGCGCTTTGCTGTCGCTTTTTAGAGCTTTGGTGAGGCTTTCGGTCTGGATGGTCATTTTTTCGTGAACATCGACGATATTTTTGATCTGCTCTTTGAGAGAGAATTGTTCTTTGGCCTGATTGCCGAAGGATTCGTCTACTTTTTTATGGAAGTCGTTGATTTTCTCTCTTAGCGGGCTGAGGAGCTGTCCGATATTTTCTTGCGATTCTTCTTTGAATTTTTTGGTTTTTTCTTCGAATATCTTGTTTGAGAGATTTTCGAACCGCATCTCCATTGATTTTTGATCTTCTTTGCGGCTTTCCATGAGATCTTTTAGGGAGTCTCTTTGTGCCTGTGTGCGGATCAGGTCGCTTTTTGTGTCGTGATATTGATCTGATATTTCAGAGAGTTGTGTTTTAAGCTCTTCAATTTCTTTTTTATATTCGCCGTTTTCGAATGTTATTCTCTGGCGTGATAAGAAAAAGATCATGCCGATGATAAGCCCGCCGAGGACAAAGCCGATGGTGACGGGAAGGATGGTGCTATAGTCTGTGAATTGGGTTAAGATGTTTTGCATGGCTATCAGATTAACAGCCCTTGTCAAAAAATGAAAACAAATAAGGAACATCAAATGAAAGAATCGTGTAAAGAATCCGGTAATGCCCTGATTTATGTTTTGATTGCGATTGTTCTGTTTGCCGCGCTTAGCTTCACTTTGTCCCGTCAATCGGGGACGGGGGATATGAATGAGCTGCCTGATACGCGGGCGGAGCTTTATGCGACCCAGATTATTTCTTACGCCGCGCAGGTGAAATCGGCGCTTGATCAGATGGTCTTTACGGGGGCGAAAATTGATGAATTGGACTTTACCGATCCGAGTGACGCCGCGTTTAATATGGGCACGCAAAAAGCGCGATCCAATCGGGTATTCCATCCCGAGGGCGGCGGCATTACCAAGGGGCGCTTGCCTCCAGAAGCGGTTCGTGAGGTGCTTACTGATCCATCTGCGGGTTGGTATTTGGGACAATTTAATAATGTAGAATGGACACGCAGCGCGGCGGATGATGTCATTTTGGTTGCCTATCAAATCAGGCGTGAAGTGTGCGCGAAGATTAATGAAAAGATCAATGGGTCGCCTGTTATTCCCGTTTTATCGGATTCCATCCGGGCGGTGATGATTGATGATTCATATTACACGGGGTCGAATGTTGAATTGACCACCGATGCAACATCGGGCACGCCAGTTTGCGCAGACTGTCATGAGATGCGCTCTTTATGCGTGGAAAACCAAGCGCAAAATGCGTATGGGTTTTATACAATTGTGCTGGATCAGTAAACGTTAGCCGTAGGAACTTATGATGGCTTTAAGCTCTGCCATGCCGTAGCCTTTGATTGAGCTTGTTGCGTGAATATGCGGGTAGGCGGCGGCATGTTTTTTGACTACCGCAAGTGTTTTTGCCATGAGCGCATCTAGCTCTGCTGTTTTGCTTTTATCGGTTTTGGTGAGAAGGATGCGGTATGTGACCGCGGCTTCGTCGAGCATTTCCATGAGCATGATGTCGGAATCTTTTAGGCCGTGGCGGGAGTCGATCAGGATAAAGACGCAGCGCAAAGTGGGTCGGCCGCGCAAATAATCGAATACGAGGCGTGTCCATTCATCGCGCTGTTCTTTGGAGACTTTGGCGTAGCCGTAACCAGGCATATCAACGATGTAGAGTTTTTCGCCCAAGTTGAAATAGTTGAGCTGTTGCGTGCGACCAGGGGTGTTGGATGTTTTGGCCAAGGTCTTACGGTTGGTCAGCGCGTTAAGCAGGGATGATTTACCCACGTTAGAACGCCCGGCGAATGCGACTTCGGGGAGCGCGCTTTCGGGCAGTTGACCGAGAGAGGCGACGCCCAGCATGAAGTCACAAGGGCCAGCGAAAAGCTTTCGCGCGTCTTCTAGTTCTGCTTGGGTAATTTCCTGATCCACTATTATTTCTTCTTTTTGCTCTTTTTGGGTTTCGTTTTAGGCTTCGGGGGCTTGATTGGTTTTGTCGGCTGACCATCACCATCATCGAGACCTAAAGCGTCTTCGAATTCATCTTCGGCCATTTGTGCCAGCGGATGAACAGCGGGGCCATCATCAATTTGATCGTCCAATTCTTCCTCTTCTTTTGTTTCACCGAAGAGGTGGATTGGCACATTCATGCGTTTCATGATGATGATTTGCTGAAGCACGCCAATCAGCGCAGAGAATGTCCAATAGATCACAAGACCCGCCGCGAATTTTGCCATGATGAACGCGAAGAAGAACGGCATAAAGGTTGCCATATCTTTTTGGAGTTTATCTTGGGGTGGTGGGTTGAGGTTCTTTTGCATGACCATTGCAACAAGCATGAGACATGGCCATACACCGATCATGAGGACAGCTGGCGGATCCCATGGGATGAGGCCGAAGAGGTTGAAAATGCTTGTTGGGTCGGGGGCGGACAAATCTTTGATCCAGCCAACGAATGGCGCGTGACGCATTTCGATAGTCACAAACAAGACGCGATAGAGCGCGAAGAAAATCGGGATCTGTAGCAAGATTGGCAAACAGCCCGACATGGGGTTTACGCCTTCTTTTTGATACAGCTTGATTAATTCTGCCTGTAATTTTTGTTTGTCGTCTTTGAGTTCTTTACGCAATTCAACAATTTGCGGGTTTACCTTTTTCATCCCTGCGAAAGATTTGTATGACAAATTGGTCAGCGGGAAGACGGCGCCACGAATTAATATCGTAAGGAAGATGATGGCTGCGCCAAAGTTGCCGAAGATCTCGCCTGCGTGGTGGAGAATATAGAAGAACGGTTTTGACATGAACCAGAGCATTCCGAAATTAACAGCGAGGTTAAATTTGGGGATATCCGCGTTTTTCTCGTAATCTTGGAGCGTTGCGTATTCTTTTGCGCCGACGAAAAGACGGCTTTGAACCGCGCTTGATGTGCCCGCGGTTAATGTCATGGGCGCGCCGAGGAAATCGGATTGGAAACGACCGATATTGTCGGGGTCTTTGCGTGTACCCGCATAGCTAAAGCTGTATTTTACGTCCTGTCCTTGTGGGGGAATTAACGCGGTGAGCCAGTATTTATCGGTAATGCCGATCCAGCCCTGGTTGGCGCTAGAGGCTTCTTTAGTGTCTTTGCGTAAAGAGTTGTAGCTTGGCTCTTTCATTTCATCGCCGACATAGCCCAATGGCCCTTCATGCGATATCCAAGTCCCAGCAAAATTTGGTGGTTTTCCTTGTTGTGAGACAAGGCCGTAGGGATAGAGTGTGACGGATTTTCCAGATTGGTTTGAGACATTTTGCGTGATGGTGAAGAGGTATTTGTCATCCAGCGAGAATGTGCGTTCAAATGTCAGGCCTTGGCCGTTGCTCCATGTCAAAGTGACAGGCGTGTCTTTGGTGAGGTCCGCGTTGCCGCTCACTTGCCAGATTGTGTCTTTATTAGGCAGTTTGATTTGGTCATCTGATGATGCCCAGCCATATTCGACGTGGCGGGGGAATTTTGTTTTGGCGGGTGATAATACCGCGACATCTTCACTGCCGCCTAAAGTGGTGTGGTAGTGGCTGAGTTCGATATCATCAAGGCGTGCGCCTTTGGTTGTGATGCTGCCGTGGACGCTGCCGTTGTCGATTTGGATGCGTTGTTCGCTTTTTATGGCTTCGTCACGCTCTATCGGGTTTTTGATTTGTGCGAGCTTAACGGCTTCGGGGCTTTGTGGGTTTGCGGCGATTTCGGCTTGTTTCTTTTGTGCAATCAGCATGGCTTCTTTTTGCGGGCCGATCACGTAGAAATTATAGGCGAAATATAAGACAGCAGCGATGGCGAAGAAGATGAACATGTTTCGCATATCTTCGGGGTGCATTGCATTTTTGTTGTTCGGATTGTTGTGGTTGTTCTTGTCGAACATATCGATCTTACGCCTTTAATTATTATTTTTTCTAATGCTGTGCGTTTATAGCCGATGCAATCAGGGGGATCAATGGCGTTTCTTAACTGGCCTTTGGGGGGACTGGGTCAATCGGGTCGCTTTTGTTCCATGGATGGCATTTCGAGAGGCGTTTGATGGCCAGCCAAGTGCCTTTTAATGCGCCATGTTTTTCAATCGCGTCATGCGCATAGAGCGAGCAGCTTGGTTGAAACCGGCAGTTACGCCCTAAAAATGGCGACACGCACGCGGCGTAGATTTTGATCAAAGCTTTGAGGAGGGCTTTCATTGGTCTAGCAAGTCCATTTTGCCGAGGCACCATTTGATGTCATTTTTTAGGGTGTCATAGGGGCGGGTGAGTGTTTGCGGGCGACCAACGAGAATGTAGTCGTGACCGTTTTTTGCCGATTGCGGCAAGATATCGGCGGCGGCGGCGCGCAGACGGCGTTTGATGCGGTTGCGTTTTACGGCGGATTTGTCGGTGCGTTTGGTGACGGTAAAGCCAATGCGCTTTATAGCGTCCTCATTGGGCATGGTTTGGATGATGAGGCCGTGAGAGACCCATTTTTTGCCCTTGCTTTGGATTTTCAAAAAATCACTGCGTTTTTTAATTTGGATCAGCGTGGCTTGTTGGTCTTTGCTCGCTTGCATTTAATTTGGTCCTTGGCCAGATATGAAATGCGCTGTCAACGTCAACACAATTCACCATATAAAAAAGGCGCATGCTTTTGCAAGCTGCGCCTCGTTCAACTATGTTAGCGGCTTAATTAGGCGCTAAGAGACTTGCGGCCTTTTGCGCGGCGGCGTGCCAAAATGTGGCGACCGTTTTTGGTGGCCATACGTGAGCGGAAACCGTGGCGGCGTTTGCGAACAAGGTTGCTTGGTTGGAATGTACGTTTCATATCTCAATCGCTTTTAAAAAAGCGCCTCTGCAAGTAGTAATTCTTAAAGTAGGGGGTTTATAACGGGGTTTTATACACATGTCAAATGTCTTATTCGGATAAATAGTCTTTTTGGATGTCTACACTGCCCTTTTCGCCGATATCGTCGTAATGATCATCAAGCCATGTTTTGGCTTGGTCGCGGCCAAGGTCGCGTAATTCCCTCAAGAATCCCCAATCTGTATCGAATTTTGAGGCGATGGTTAGGTTGCACATGACATCATCGGCGCGGATGGCATGAAAGAGAATGTCTTTATATTGGTCTTTATATTCATCTTTGAGCATATCCTCATTGATCAGCTTTTTCACAAAATCAATAGCGCGCAGCTCTTTAAGCAAGGACGAGTTGAATGTGATTTCGTTCATGCGGTTTTCGATCGTGTAGGATTCTCTGGGCACTTCATCGCGGGTGATCGGGTTGAGGTGGATCATTAAAATGTCGCGTGATTTGGCTTTATAAAAGAGAGGCCATAGGGACGGATTGCCCATATAGCCGCCATCCCAATAATGATGATCTTTGATTGAGACAGCGTGAAAGAGGAAAGGCAGCGCGGCGGATGCGAGGAGGACATCGATATCAATGTCTTCGTTTTCGAACACTCTGGCGGTTCCTTTTTGTACATTTGTGGCGGTGATGAATAATTGCATGCAATCACACGCATTCACATGGTCAAAATCAATGGTGCGTTCGATAACATCGCGGAGCGGGTTGAGATTGAGCGGGTTGAATTGATAGGGCGATAGGGCGTGTGTGAAATTTTCAAAGAATGAAAACATTGCCGAATTTGCCATATTCCAATTGGGCATAAATGGGTGCATTTCCGAGCTTACCTCAAAGGCGGAGCGCTTGACGGGGCTGAAGACCTGACCGCTTCTGGAGATTTCGCGCCAGAATTCTTCGAGTGTTTCACGGCCCATTTGTGCGCCACCTTTGGCTTTTCCGTAGGCGAGCGCGGCTGCGTTCATTGCACCGGCGGAGGTTGCGCTGACGCCTTCGAAATCGAGGCGGTCATCTTCGAGGAGATAATCAAGCACGCCCCATGTATATGCGCCGTGCGATCCGCCGCCTTGCAGGGCGAGGTTAATGGTTTTTTTCTGTGGCTGTTTGGTGGGTTTTGATTTGGATTTTGGTTTGGCCATTTTATTGCTCTTTCTTATTATGATAGCCCATGGCTTGTTTCATAAAAAACTGTTTGGCGGGACGCAGGCGTGAGACGAGCTTTAACCCTGTGCGCCGCAGAAGGCGGATGGGAGGGAGGTTGTTGGAGAAAAGACGCACAAGGCCGTCAGTGACCGCGACCATGCTTATATTGTCAAAGCGGCGGGCGGATTGATATGTGCTTAACAATTGGTCACTGCCGTAATCTTGGTCATGATTATGCGCCTCGCCCAGGAGGGCGGCGATTTTATCGACATCGCGAAAGCCGAGATTAAGCCCCTGCCCTGCGATGGGATGGATGCCGTGGGCGGCGTCCGCGACCAATGCCATGCGCGGGCCGATATAGCGTGTGGCGTGGATGAGGTTGAGCGGGTAAGCCGCGCGTTTGCCGATCATGCTGACTTTGCCATAGCTTTCAGGGAAGCGGGCGTTGAGAGCGATTTCGAATTCTTCATTTGTGAAATGCATAAGGGAATGCTTTTCGGGGCCATGTTCGGTGAAAACGACGGAGGAGCGGTGCTGGTTTTGACCATCATGCATCGCATTGCTCATCGGGAGGACGGCGAACGGCCCTTCGGGCCAGAAATGTTCGATCGCCATTTGGTTATGCGGATTTTCATGCGCCACGCAGCAGATGACAGCGCGTTGGTTATAGCTCCACTGGCGTGTGGGGATGTCCATCCATTGGCGCAGGGTTGAACCGCGGCCATCAGCGCCAATGATGAGTTTGGCGGAGAGCGTTTCGCCCGTATCAAGGGTAACGCTTGCCTGATTATCGGAGACAGAAAAGTCGCTGATTTTGGCGGGGGCGAGGTGGGTGAAGGATTTTAGGGATTTGACCTGTTTTAACAAGACATTGCGCAAATGCGCGTTTTCAACGATCCAGCCGAATGCGCGGTCTTTGACTTCGGATGATAAGAATTGCAGGAGCAGCGGGCTATCGCCGTCGAGAATTTGGATGTCTTCGATGGGGCTTGCGGTTTTGAGCATCTCATCCCAGATTCCGGCGCGGGTGAGAATCTTGGATGAACCGTAGGAAATTGCGGTTGTGCGCAAATCTGTGTTTTGAATTTTGGGATCGGCGTGGTCGATGCAGATCGCATTGATGTTGTTTTGTCCCAAGAGACAGGCGAGCGTTAACCCTGATAAGCCGCCGCCCACAATGATCACATCATAATTTTTCGTTTCATTTTTCATTTATATCCCTTGAAATCCGTGCCACTTTGCTTTCATATATAGTTATATGCAGTGCAATAATAAAGGATAAAGGGGATTTACAATGAAAATGGTTATGGCCGTTATTAAGCCGTTCAAATTGGACGATGTACGCGAGGCGCTTACCGCGCTTGGTGTTGAAGGATTAACAGTGACAGAAGTGAAAGGATTTGGTCGTCAAAAAGGGCAAACTGAAATTTATCGCGGCGCGGAATATTCTGTTAGCTTCCTTCCCAAGGTTAAAATTGAAGTTGTGATCCCTGATAGCCTGGAAGATCAAGTTGTTGAATCTATTCAAGATTCTGCGAATACTGGTCGCATTGGCGATGGTAAGATCTTTGTTTATGATGTGAGTACGTCTGTACGCATTCGCACGGGTGAAAGCGGTGATGACGCGCTATAGGCGGTCATTTTTATACCAGTAAACCATCATATCATCAGGAGATATCAATGAGAATTTTAACTCTTCTTTCGTTTTTTACGCTTGCGCTGATTGGTGGCGGAGCGGCGGCGTATGCGCAGAATGTTGGCGTATCGGCGGAGACAGCCTTTATCCTTAATACCTTTATGTTCCTCATTTGCGGCGCGTTCGTCATGTGGATGGCGGCGGGTTTTGCCATGTTAGAGGCCGGATTGGTGCGGGCGCAAAATACGGCGGCGATTTGTTTGAAAAATGTCGCGCTCTATTCGATTGCCGGGATCATGTATTACCTTATCGGGTACAACCTCATGTATGTCGACGTTAACGGCATTGTGGGTACGTTCTCATTCCTTTATGAGCCAAGCGTAGCCGAGAGCGCATTGATGGTCGCCCAAGAAGGCGTGCAGGAGACAGCGGCGGCAGCGGAGGTATATAACAATTCATCCTATTCCGTGATGTCCGACTGGTTTTTCCAGATGGTGTTTGTGGCAACAGCGGCATCCATTGTTTCGGGAACCGTGGCGGAGCGTATGAAATTATGGCCTTTCCTTATTTTCGTGGTTGTTTTGACGGGGCTTATTTACCCGATTCAAGGCGCATGGACATGGGGCGGTGGCTGGCTTAACGAAATGGGGTTTAGCGATTTTGCGGGATCGACAATTGTGCATTCGGTTGGCGGATGGGCGGCGTTGATGGGCGCGATTATCCTTGGGCCACGCATTGGTAAATATGCAGCGGATGGCCGCGTTATGGCGATGCCAGGGGCGAATATTCCACTTGCGACATTGGGTACGTTTATCCTTTGGTTTGGCTGGTTTGGCTTTAATGGCGGATCTGTGCTTGCGCTGGCATCCACGAAGGCGGTCACGTCTATGTCGCTTGTGTTTGTGAACACGAATTTGGCGGCGGCGGCGGGGTCACTGGCTGCGATGGGATATGCTTCGCTGCGCTTTGGTAAGCCTGATTTGACGCTTGTGCTCAACGGCGCGCTGGCTGGTTTGGTTGCCATTACGGCGGGGCCGGATGTGGCTTCGCCTTTATATGCGCTTATTATTGGCGGCATTGGCGGCGTGCTATGTTGTGTTGCTATTCCATTTTTCGACAAGCTTCGAATCGATGATGTTGTCGGCGCGCTGTCGGTGCATTTGGTTGCTGGAATTTGGGGCACTTTGGCGGTTGCGATATTTGGCGGCGGGGACTTTGTGGTTCAGCTGACGGGTATTGTTGCGGTTGGCGCGTTTGTTTGCGTGACCAGCGGGCTATTTTGGGCGATCCTGAAATATACCATCGGCATACGGGTGAGCGAGCGTGATGAGCGCTTTGGCCTTGATCGGGCGGAAGTCGGGCTTGATGCGTATGCTGATTTCGAGATTAAGCATACGCGGTTTTAAAGCGCCGCCATTTTATAGATAAAATAAAAGCCGCTTCAGATTTGAGCGGCTTTTTTGTGATTGCTGTCTATGTTTGTTATGAAACAGGCTGATCAACTTTTGTTGGGAGGTCGGCGGCGATTGGTTCGTCGTCTAGCATTTCGATCATACCTGTTGGCTGTACTGCGAAATTTGCAATGAACAGCGCGTTGGAATAAAAGACAACTGCGTCACATAAATAATGCCCTTGGTCGTTCACGCCTTCGAATGTTGCGGGGCGCACTGTCCCTTCGATAACGGAGCGGGTCGTATCATCCATTTGTGTTGGCATGTTTGGATCTTCCATGCTTTCGGCGATGTAGAATGGCCCCTCTTCACCGCGCACGAAATAGCAGAAGAAATGGAGATATTCGAGGACATTTTGCTCGTTAATTTTAATCGGGGCTTTTGCATTGACCTCATGGATTGGCGGGGATGTTCCGTTGAGACGGAAGAGATTTCCCTGATCTGTGAGGTAGTAGATGTTGAGATTTGGATTGGTCCAGTTTGGCTCTCTCACGCGGATGAGAGCAACGGAGTCGTAAAACGGCAATTGACGCCAATGCACTTGGGTGCTTTCGGGCGCAACTTTATATTTTCCATCAATCGGATTGATTTGCTCTAAAAAGCCTGCGAGCTCTTCGCCTGTAACGGCGTTCCACTTATCATCGTGATACATAATAACCCTTAATTTTTTATCTTTTAATCGAACCCTTTGAGTTTGTTCGAATTATACGTGCTTATATTGACAGAAAATCCGCGTTACGCAAGTGCAATGCACCAAAAAAAAGCCCCTCTGAGATCAGAAGGGCTTTTGTTTATTCTTTTTGCCTTACTCTGTGCGCTTAAATACCTGACTGACATGTGGTTGCGTCAGCGAGGCTTTCTTCAAGCGAGCCACCGAAGCTGTAATTCACAGCTGTGCCGGTTGCGGCGGCGGCGTTCACTGCGTCACCCCAACATGATGCTTCTTCGCTTGCGCCGGCGGCGGGTTCGATATCGGCGAGGTCTTGTGGTTCGCCCTGACCTTCACCGCCTGCTGCGGGTTGGATTGCGGCGAGGTTTGTACCGTCGATTGATGGCAAGCCAGTCACTGTCACGCTCAGGCCAGATGTATCGAATTGCGTAAAGCCAAGCTCACGGATGAAGTCTTCAGGGTTCAGACCCGGGACAGCGCCGACGAAGATTTGACCACGGCCATTAATCGCAAGATCGTCCGCATCAAAGAGGCGATCTTCCAAGAATGTGAGCTGAGGCAGGGTCAATATGCCGCCTACGCTTGCCGGGATGAAGCCATCAAAGCTGGCTTGAAGGCCGTCGATCACAATTGGAGCGCCTGTTATTGTATTAAGAAGCGTTCCGTTTTCTATGCGGGCATAGAAGCTACCTGCATTTGTGAAGCCGTCAAAGATTGTTCCGCCTAGCGTGTTTCCAGCGATTGTTAAGCTGCCCGGAATGCCGACTTCGTCAAATTGAAGACCCACAGGTGTAGCGAGCGGGTCAGTGTTGATGAAGCTGTTCGGATCAGTTAGGTCGCTGATGTCGATATTACCACTTTCGAATCGTGCGCCGGTTGGATTATCAGTGAATGTATTGCCCACCAATGTTACATCTCCGTTTGACGGGCCGCTTGCGAGGAGGCCGAAGCTGCCGCTGTTTGAAATATCGTTGTTTAGGATGTTTACCAGATCAACGTCTTCCATGGCGATGCCAGCAGTGATGCTATTGGCGATTGTGTTATCGGCAATTTCAAGATTTGTTGAATTGTTAATCTCTATACCAGTGTCATTTCCATCCAATATGTTTGCAGCATTGATGTCGATATCATCGCTACTGTCTATAGAGATACCAGCAAGGGTATTATCATTAGACGTATTGCCAGAAACCACAATATTTTGGCCACCGACTACTGCGATACCATCTTCGTCATTTTTATTGGTTGTATTGCCTGTAACCGTTCTTGCATCAACATTTATCAGTTCGATACCAGCCAATCCATTTTTATTGGATAGGTTGTCAGCGACCAATACATTGCTTGCATTTCCAATGACAATACCGTCATTGAAGCTGGTCTTAACATTGTTGTCTGTTACGGATCCGTTGTCGCTTCTTTTGACATCGATACCATCATCGAAAGAATTGCGAATTTTGTTTTCCGTGATCGCAAAATCATCGCTGCGGCGTATGTGGATGCCGTCTGAGTCGCTTGCATCAACATTATTTTTTCTGATCGTCACGCCTTTGCTTTTAAACACATCGATCCCGTTATCGCCGCTGAAAGATACTGCGTTATCCTCAATCACGGTATTTTTGCTGCGTTCAATATCAATGCCGTCATCTGCGGAGAAGAATACTTCGTTTTTGTTAATGAGCGCTGTATTGCTGTCATAAACGTTGATACCGTCATTGCCGCTAAAGCCTGCGATATTCTTGCTGATGGTTATGGCCTTGCTGCTCACTACATCGATGCCGTTTTCACCGCTGTCGAGGACATAATTTTTCTTAACGACAACGTTCTTGCCGCCCTCAATGTCAATGCCGTCATCTGCGGAGCCTGTTACCGTGTTTTTGCCGATTTTTGCGCCATTGCTGTCTGAGATATGAACGCCGTCGTTGCCGCTGGTTATAACGGTGTTATTGTTGACCTTGATGGCCCTGCTATTATTCGCATCAATGCCGTTTTCACCGCTGTTGAGTACGTAGTTTTTATTGATGACGGCCCTGTTGCTGTCTTCAATTTGGATGCCGTTATTTGCTGGTGCGGTTACAATGTTATTTTTAACCTTCGCAGCATCGCTGCTTGTCACGTAAATACCGTTCGCGCCGATGGTGCCTAAGAATGAGCCGACTATATTGTTTTCTATAGTAAGGGCGTCAACGTTTCTAGCCAAGATACCGTCAAGCGCGGTGTTATTTACCGCGTTATCAGATACATTTATTGTGTCGCCGCCGTTGATTGCAATGCCGCGGAACTGATCTGTTCCGTCGATATTGTTATCTGTTACATCGCTATTTGTAAGGCTCGCTGCGTAGATGCCTGTGCGCTTGGAGTCGGTGACATTGTTATCGTCGATTGTCACATCGTTACCGCCGATTACGCTGATACCATCCCAGCCAGCGTTTGCAATCGCGTTATCGTCGATGTTTGCGCTATCGCTAGCAACGACTTGGATGCCGTTGCCTTTATTGTTGGTAGTTGAATGTGTTTCATCGATTGTATTGCCGCTGATTTTGATACCATCCGAGTTGTTGGCATAGACGCCGTCACCCTTGATATTGTTTGTACCGCCAGTGGTTCCGATTTTGTTGGATGTGACTTGCGTGTTGGCGCTATCGATTACCGCGATACCATCTTTGCCTGTATTATCAACCGTGTTGCCATCAATGATGTTGGCAGCGTCTTTGAGGTTCTTTCCAAAGATCCCCTCTTCGCCAGTTGCATCAACAGTGTTGTCAGAAATTGTTACGTTTTTCACGCTGTCGGCATAGATACCTTTGCGAGAGATGTTTGCAATCACGTTGTCTTCAACATTCACAACATCGCCTTGCTTGACCATTATCGCGTTGCCGTTGGTTGTGCCATCAACATCATTTTGCGCAATCAAAGCATTCGTTAGCTTGCTGGCATAGATGCCCGCTTTCACGTCATCAATATCGTTTTTGAGGATTTTTACGGAATCTGCATTTTGTACAGACACTGCGTTTCCGTTTACGTCATGAACGATGTTGTGTGAAACCCATGCGCCGTCGCTGTTTTCAACGACGATTCCCGCTGCTGCTCCGCTCACTTTATTTGCGCCGCCATAGCCGCTTTCAAACGGGTTTGTTGGGTGGTCGCCGATTGTTGCGTAATCAGAATTTTGAATGAGAATGCCTGTGCCGTCTGCGCTTGTTACCACGTTGCTCCAGACGTCTACGTCATTTTGACCGCCGGCATAGCCAACGCCGTTGCTGTTTTCGATGTGAATACCGGCCACTGTTGTGTCTGATATGTCGTTATCGAAGACATGCATGTCCAATGCGTTATCACCATGCACGCCTTTTTCAGCGCCATTCATTGTGTTGTTTTTGATGCGTGTTTTTTTGCTGTTTGTTACATTGACGTTTGCAAGCACGAAGCCTGTGAAGCTGTTGCCATCAACCACGAGGTTATCCGCGCCGTTTGCGTTGATACCGTAATTGGCGATGCCAAGACCATCAAAAGTAAACGGGTCGATATTGACATCATCTGCGGTCACTGTGATGAGGTTTGCTCCGCCATTTGATTGAAGCGTTGCGCCATTGCCATTTAGTTTTAGAGCCTTATCGATGATGAGGTCTTCTTTATATGTGTCGCTTTCGACATTGACGGTTGCGTCGCCAGCGTCATCGGCGAGATAGATGCCTTGCTGGATGAGCGCAGCGTTAGAGAGCACATTGACCGTTCCAGCGTTGCTAGATAGGCGTGAATCGCCAAGGGCGGTTGTGCCATCTTTGTCAAAAATGCGGGAGTCGAGATTGACTGTATTACCGTCAATGCCAAGATTTCCGTCACCCATGATGACGTCTTTGTTGAAGTTTACAGCGTCAGATTGCAGCGTGATGTTGCCAGCGGTTGTGCCATTGTAATTATCAATCGTCCAATTCCAAGGAAATGGGCTGCCGTTGGTATTTAATTTATCATAGTCGAAAGTACTTAAATCAATATCGCCGGTACCGACGAGGCCATTGAGAATAAAGTCTACTGCTGCGTTGCCCGTGTTATAGGCATCCGTTTTTGTACCGACATCAATGTAATTATCGGCTTGAACGATGATGTTGGCCGCTTCCATTGAGTTTGCTAATGCTTGCGCGCTGAGGACGTAGCCTTGTCCAAGAGGGTCATGCAAAAGGCCGCTATGGATAACGGCAAAGGCCGGATCCATCAGTAATGTTCCCGTTTCGCCAGATGGCGCTCTTAGATCGGCAAATCCTTGGTAGCCGAGAAATTGAAGGCCGGACACTTCTGCGTCTCCGCCATTGCCGCCTTTATCGCCGCCACGCGCGGATAGCTCACCGCGGAAATCCATGTGTTCTTGTGCGATTGCGTCAATGCGTCCGCCGTTACCGATTTGGTCAGCACCCTTGCCGCCATCGGCGTTTAATTGCGCGGTATCTGCAATGGTGATGTTTTGTCCTGTTACATCAATGGAGCCACCATCTGTTCCAGATGCATCGGCTTTTCCAGCTACGTGAACGTTACCTTTGTTGCCGCCGGAGAGAATAATTTTTCCGCCAGTTTGTGTTGCGGATGACACATCGACAACGCCGTCGAGATTGATGATGTTATCGGCGATGTCTTTTGCGGCGAGCGCGGTCATTTGGACTTGGCCGCCATTGGCGTTAATTTCGCCTGTGTTTTCAAGGTATGCATCGGCAAGTTCGCCCTCGACTTCGACTTCGAAGAGGCCATCACCGTAAAGATCGACAGTTACGCTCTCGCCAGCGGCGAATGCAACTTTCCCGAGTTTGGCGTTAATGACGCCTGCGTTTTTCACTGTTGGTGCGACGAATGCTGCAAGGCCGCCTTCGGCCACTGTAATCTCTGCGCCAGTGTTGATATTAATCTCACCATCGCCAAGATCCTGGAATGTGGCTTTGTCGCCATCGAAGGTTACGTTATCGGCGGTGGATGCTGCGAAGCTGTGCATATTGATGCGTGCGGTTCCGGTGATCAAAACGCCGTTTTTGTTGAGTACGATGTTACTTGCGCTGCCTTCAAACACACCCTCGATATTCGAGGTGTTATCACTGACATCTCTGTGTACGAAGATATCGCCGGTTCTTTGATCAACATAAACGCCTGCATCTTTACCGATGTTGAAACCGCCGTGATAATCAGCAGAGGTTACGCCGCGATTGTTTTGCGTGATGTTGAGGTTGTTACCATTATAATCATATGTCGCTGATCCTTTTGTGACTTCCGCGCCTTGAGGGAGGGCATTTGGAGACGTTTGTGCGATCGCGTGCCCCGAAGCAATTATTCCTGCCGCTGTTAATGCGGAGGTTGTTAAAAGCTTGAAGTTTGAAAACTTGCTTTTTGTTGCTGCATTTTTGTGGGCTTTATATGTACTCATCGCGATTTTCCTTCAGTTAATGGATAGCGTGGTTTTTTCAAATCTGTAATTTCAAAAATCATTGGCCGATAATTGTTTTTAAACGTCAATTATTTTTGGCTCTTTTCATTCGCAAAATTGGTAATAAAACCAATGGTTAAATTTACGTCATTAAAGCGAATGTGGGATAGGTATCGCAAATTCTATGAAAAACTGTCAAGGAAATAATCAAGTAATGCCGAGGCATTACTCAACACGTTTTTTTATTTTCTTGGGTAAGCTATAGTCACCGCCCAGCAACACATTTCGCTAATATAAGGGGTGGTGCAAAAATGCCACAAATTTTTTACGTAAAATAGTAACGCGCTTGATAAACTGGGATAAATAGCTTAAAAATTTAAGACGAATATCTCTTTCACTTATATTACTTTCTGCTATACCCAATACACAAAATCCAGATAAGCATTATTACAGTGTTACAGAGATTACTTATTACATCTAACGCAACAAGGTTGTTTGTTATGACGATTCAGAATTTTTTAAAGTTAAGCGCTTGTGGTTTTATCATTGGAATTTCGCTTCATGCGAATGATGCAAAAGCACAAGCCGTTCCTGCGCAGCTCCAACCCTCACAAGGTATTGTTGATCCCGCGCGTTTGGACAATCAATTTAATGATGAAACAACGATCCCAGATTTAGGGCGCAGTGTTGAAATTCAGCGCGCTGTTATTCAGGGCGCACCAGACAATGCCGATGAGATTATGTTCGAGCTTCGTAATCTTAGCATTGAAGGTGTTAGCGCGTATGGGCAAGAAGATCTTGCGAGTATTTATCAAGATAAGCTTGGTACAACCGTTAGCCTTGCGGATATTTATGCGATTGCGAACCGCCTTACAAATAAATACCGCAATGAAGGATACATCCTGACGCAGGTTGTTGTGCCGCCGCAGACTATTGATGGCGGTAATGTTAAGCTTCGTGTTGTTGAAGGGTTTGTTGATCGGGTTGTTGTGCAGGGTGATAATGATCCAAGCGCGCTTGCGTTGATTCAAAAATATGCCAATAACATCGGCACTGGCAATGCGTTGAATATTCGAGATCTGGAGAAGAACCTTCTTTTGATCAACGACCTGCCCGGCGTTACAGCGCGCAGCGTATTGAGCCCATCACGCACACAAGCGGGTGCTTCAGATTTGCGCATTGTTGTTGAACGCAAAGAATATGACGCGTTGCTTGGCATTGATAATTTCGGTAGCCGTTATCTTGGCCCCGTTCAAATGACAGCGGCGGGATCGCTCAATTCGATGTTTGGGAATAACGAACAAATTACCGCGCAATTTGTGCTATCGCCTTTTGGCAATAACGATCCCGAGCTTGCATATGGCGCGCTATCATACGAGCAACCGATTAATTCATTGGGAACGACAGCGCGTGCGTTTTTCTCTCACTCAAATACCGAGCCAGGTTATGATATCGATATCTTTAATGTTAAAGGGAAATCGACCACATATGGCGCAGGGTTAGAGCATCCGATTATTCGTTCACGCACACGTAATTTTAAAGTGCGTGGGCAGTTTGATTTCCGCAACGTTGACAGCAAAAGTGATATTGATGTGACCCGCGAAGATCGCATTCGTGCGCTTCGTGTTGGCGCGCGATACGAATTTTTGGATACTTTGTTCGGCGTTGGTATTAACGCCCTTGATGCGGAAGTGTCACAAGGATTTGATATTTTAGGTGCTAGCGATGAAGGCGACGCGGCGTTAACGCGTCCCGCAGGTGATCCACAATTTACAAAGCTTAATGTTGCCGCCCAGCGCTTGCAGCGCATTTCCAGCGATGTGAATTTGCTCCTTGGGTTTAACGGGCAGATTTCAAATAAAGCGCTTTTGTCATCGGAAGAATTTGGTGTTGGCGGCATTAATAATGGTCGTGGTTACGATGCATCAGAGATTATCGGTGAAGAAGGATATTCAACCAAGGTCGAGCTTCAATGGAAAGAGCCGTTGGAATCCGCGTTTAGCGGCGTTGAAGATTACACGGTTTATAGCTTCTGGGATTTTGGTAAAGTTTGGAATGATGATGCAACCATTAGCGACAATGATGAATCACTCTCATCTGTTGGTATTGGCGTGCGCGCGAATTTGATCAATAATTTCGAGGGCGGTCTTATGATGGCAGTGCCATTAACGCGCGATGTGCAGACAATGGGCGATGATGATCCCAGATATTATTTCAACCTGAGCAAGCGCTTCTAGGTATTGCCTCATACTATCATTTTAAAAAGGCTGCTTCGTTTAGGCGGCCTTTTTTGTGCGCGTTTAAAGGATGGTTATGCCCCAATGCTTGATCACGATACCGATGATCGCAAAGAAATTGCCGATAAAGAAAACGGCATAGGCAATTTTTAGCCAGAAAAATTTGGGGATCATTGAGTTTCGTGCAACATCGTGGATGTCTTTTACGGCGATCTCGGCCAGTTTTGAGGGGTCATTGAAAATTGGCAGAAATTCATCGAGAAATTCATCACGTTTCATATGGCCAATATCGTTGAAGTGGAGGAAATTAAACGTGTCTTTATCTTTTCTCCCTGCTTTGCGTTTTGGGTAAATGCACATGATAGCGGCAAGAATGCTGCACATTCCCGTTGCGATACAGATGATTGACGCCATGTGAAATTCCGGCTTATCCAACCAGTTGAGCGCGACAGGGATCAAGATAGAGTTAAGGAAGATGAGCGCTTGTGCTTTTTGATCGGCGAGGCGAATGACGTTTACAAATTTTAACGTGGTCGCACTGATGATCTGGCCGCGCAATAAAGCTTCCCAGCGGGTTTTTTGTTCCATGCTTTATGTCTTTTTAAGTTTGGATAAATTTATAGAGAGATTTCGTCCGCTTCGTCCTGCGTCTCGGCTGGTGCATCTTGTGTGGATGGTGATTGATCGATTTCAGATTCTACGCTCGGGTCGTTTTCGGGCGCATCACTATCTTGCTCATCACCGGCGGCGGGTTCGATTGAATTGGGGTCGAAATCATCCATATTAAATGTTTCATCCAATGGGGAATCACTCAATCCTGCGGGCGCTTGATCGGTGAAGCGCGCGCCGAATTCGTCCGCGGCGAATGACGCAGTGGAGGCAGCACATAAAATACATGCGGTTAGGATGAGTGTTGTTTTCATGGCTTAAACCCTTTTTAATCAATGGCGTTATCAATAGCGCGGCCTGCGTCCTGAAGGTCTCTTCCGAAGCCTTCTGCGGTGTTGCAACCAGATAATAGACTGAGCGCAAAAATTGATACGCAGATCAACAGTGTGTATTTATACATTTTGGTATTCCAATATCATTAGCATGCTGTTTATTTTATGGCAAATATTATCGCCATTTCACATCACAATATAAAACTTTTATCCGCTCAGGGGAATCTATCTTTTAAATATTATGGCAGATTGGTGGATCCTAGCGGGATCGAACCGCTGACCTCCTCGCTGCCAGCGAGGCGCTCTCCCAGCTGAGCTAAGGACCCTTATATAAAAAATGACACTATAAGCTGTTGCCACACTTCATTTTAGAAACCTAGTAATATTTCATACAATAGAAACTTTCAAGCCAATTGTGAGAATAATTGTGACGAACTGTGACAGGAGTGTGACAAAATTTTAGACCTAGAAGCCTACCACGCTTTTTTGTATAATAGAGGGGCAGAAGACTAACATAGCCCTTAAGCACATGCTGGCCTCTTTTTGTTTTTTCATTACTATTTCATCAAATCATTATTATCTTATGTCGGCTAAGCCTACTTTTGCTCTATCGCGATAGGAGGCATATAGGCTTGGGTGTTTCCGAGCATATTCCATGCACGCGCGAAAGACATCGCCTATTAATTACTCAGTAGATCCAAGTGGGTTTTTAGGCGTACGATCGTAATTTGATCGCCCTTCTAGCATTTGAACAAAGGCTTCATTCCGATTTCTTGCTCGGTCTATTAGACGGTCAAAAGCCAAAACTTCTATCATAAAATTTAATGTACCATAGTAGCGATAAGCCATTTTTCCACCAGATTTCGAAATAATATAGTCCTCAATTTTGAGGTAAGTTTCCAACTTATCGTTCCAATCTGCCAAAATGTATCCACGAACCATTATATCTTTCGAAATAGGAATTTCACGACCTGTGGAAGATGTAATATTGCCTCTTGTTCGTATATCAGCGATCTGATTCTTGAGCTGATCGACAGGATTATTTGTGTGGCCTTCTTGTGATGCATTATATCCTTTCTTCTGAGGTCTCTTCATCTCGACAATCATCAGTTCCTCCTCATTATTAATGAGAATATCGTGTGCATAATCGCCCTTACCGCGCCCCTTCCCTTTCGGAGTTCTATCACTTGACACATAACGCGCATAAGCAAGATCATCATCCAAAAGCCAAAGATTATGAGATGAATAATCAATGTCCTCGCTGTCTTTATATCTAGGGTATATCAGTTGATGCACGCGGTTCTCCGTAGCGACGCCTTCTTCGGTTTTGTTTAGGAGCTTCTCAAAAATTGTTATCACATGGTTGCGATAAGCTACATATACCGCCAGTGCTTCTTTTGCATCTTCTGGAATTTTATCGCGGACAGCCTTGACTAATTCTTCAACGCTTGCGTCTTCAGTAAGTTTCGAGAAATCGAATTTGCGGCGATACCTTTCTACGAATAAGTCACGAGCAAGTTGTTCTTTCGTTTCTAGAATACCCCGTTCCTTCACAAATTCAGTAGCTGTATTGCCCCCTAAGCCTCTACGTAAGAGCGGATCTACAGAAATCAAATGTTCAACTTGAGATGCCATGTTTTTTCGACGATCCGCCGTGTAGGTTTTTTCAAAGTCGAGAATGTGTTGCTTTGAGAAATCAATAAGAACGTCTTTCAAGGATTTTTTTCGGCCTTCGAAATCAATCTTTGAATGCAGGTTTACAATTCTGTCTCTAGACTGTGAGGATTTAAAATATTCACTCGATACCGCAACCAAATAGAAGTATTTCTTTTCATTGTCACCATTTTTTTCTGTAAATGCGGATTTGTTTAGCCCAGACGAAATGTTCTCAAGATCACTTGATGCTCTATTATTCGCATAAAAATACAGGCGATGTTTTTTTGTCTGATCATCGCCAACTTTAAAATAATCATACTCAAAAGAAATATCCTGATCACCTATACGAATGTTTTCCTTTTTCTTCCCAGCTTTTCTAAGTGAGTCATTAAAAAATTTGTATAAATTGAAACGAACATTTTCAACTGTCAATATACAGTGCTTAGGAACCTTCTTTTGAATAAATTCAATAAGAAAATGGTCTAGAGTAGCAGATACTATGTCTTCAGCATCATGTCTGTAACGTCGTTCTTGGCCGTTAAGGTCGAAATAATCTTCGAAATCAGACAACGGATTTACCATTAATACAGAAAGCCCACGATCATAAGGGTGCTCAGGCGCGCCATCAGATTGACTGCTGGCTATCAGATTATCCTCTTTACTAAATGGATCATATCGATAGTGTTTTGGCGAAATAACTTTTTCTTCTGTTATCTCTATCGGCGAGTAAAAAACTTTTTTGAATATCTTGAAAGCCATGAAGCGCCCAAACCCTTTACCTCCACGCTCAAACTTATTGCCAGTTAAGGGGGTAAGAAAGGCACGAAGATTATTCTGGTTAAAGCCCGCACCATTGTCTGCGACAAGGATTTCTTTTTGATTTTCATCGAAAGCTATTTCTAAGCGGCCTTTATCTTCAAGATCATCTTCCCATCGTTCCTCGATTGAGTGAAGAGCATTAGATATGGCTTCATACATAGGAAAAAGAAATCCCTCTAACCCATCTGGCAAGGATGCCCTTTCTACCTCTGACGCCAAATCAATCTGTTTATGCTTCAACTGCCCAGTCCTTCTAAGTCTATTTTAATTATTCTCTGCACGATAATTGATGTGGAGAAAAAGTTCAAACATTCATGAAAATTACTCCGAATACAACTTTGATTGTTGAACAGAAATTTTTTGGCCTAATTTGGTTTTTCAATCTCAAACGCTCGCCAATGCAGCTCGGCGGTCTCAATTGCTTGTTCAATACTTTCGAATCCTTTGTACATGTGATTGTTGATAAACTCCCAATGCGTTTCGTCTTCGGGCGTGTCGTACAGCCAGTTCTTGATTATACTAATTTTCCATCTGTTTTTATTACCTCCCCCTTTACGCCTTGGTTCTGGAGGGGGTAGCTTCTCTCTCAAATGCCAATTCGCCACATTCTGGTGAGATACTCCCAGAATATCTGCAAGTTCTCTGGTGGTAATGGTTGACCAACTACAGCGTTTTTCAACGCTAAACCATTTTGCGTTGGCTGCTAATTCTTCTTTGTTCATATTGTTTTCCTCGTGGTGTGATGTACCCCTCTATATTTATGTTTTAATTTTTTATGATTAAAAAAATATATATAAAAGCTAGGGGGTACATCATCATCCAATCATTGATTAAAAGCCCATTGGGGTTTCTGCATTATGTGGTTTGAAGGAGATACCTTCCCAGAATTTACCGTCTGAAAGACGCTTTCTAGTGATACCTGTTTCCGCCTCAAAACTTGTCGCAAAGACATTGGCAGATAACGGCTTGTAACCCATCGTGCTCGCCCACCTTGAATAGTGATGGTACAGCATATTGACCGATAGCTTCTGATCCTCGCCCTCATCAAGACATTCTTCGACAAACTGTTTGATAAGGTTTGATTGGCTACAGAACTTCTCAGTTGCTTCAAGAACCGCTATTGGCGGTTGAAGTCCTTCACTTCGATATGCGTCACAAGCATCAAGCAAACGGTTAAGGATGCCGTCACCTTCCGCCTTCAGTTTATCCAGTAACGCTGGGTCACGCTCTTCCTTTGGTATGACTTCATCAAACGGTACAATGTTCACACGACCTGTGAACGCTCCACACGAACCGTCAAAGACAGGCACGAAGTTAGAGGCCATGATGATCACAG
>Ga0100378_1001742_pt1 | contig 22395 bp, 24 predicted proteins | sample CryGeymeta201502_FD_81535 | JGI IMG/M metagenome (GOLD analysis project Ga0100378, IMG submission 81535) | Groundwater microbial communities from Crystal Geyser aquifers in Utah, USA - Crystal Geyser metaG 2015-02 | ecosystem: Environmental > Aquatic > Deep subsurface > Groundwater | place: USA... | reverse complement strand
TTGGTTATTTGAGATTGGTTATATAGACTATTTCTTATTCACTATCCCCCAATCCCCATAATAATTATTGAAATAAAGAATAAATAATAATATAATTAAAAATTAATATAAAAACATTATTAAGAATAATATGAAAAAATAAAAGTTATTCATTATATAATATATTCTCACCGAATTATTTTTGTTACTTGGTATTACTTTTATCTATTCAAAATTTTAACAGTATATAAAAAAATAATTATTCTTATTTATGTAAAGTAAAGTAATATTAACATATATTTAATGAAGAAAGCTTGCGATACAATAATTTCAGGAGCTGGTATTTACGGAATGTTAATAGCAAAAAACTTATCTCGAATTTATCCTGAAATGAAAATAGTTATAATTGAAGAAAAAAATGAACTATTCAACAATAATTCTACGTTCAACTCTGGAGTATTACATTCAGGAATTTATTATAAGCCTAACTCTCTCAAAAGTAAATTCTGCAGACAAGGAAACTTAGAAATGAAGCAATATATTAAAGATAACAAATTATTCTTAATGGAGTGTGGTAAATTGATTGTCGCTAACTCAATTGAAGAATCTTATAAGATTGATGAACTCTACAAAAATGGTCAAGAAAATGGAATAGACATTCAAATAGTAGATCCTGTAAGAGTAAAAACAATTGATAGACATGTAAATACACGATTTAATTCTTTATTCCTTCCATCTGCATGCATTGGAAGCCCTAGCCAAGTTATTAAAAACTTATATGAAAAAATAAAAGAAAGACCAAATATTAAGTTCGTTTTAAATTCAAGAATAGCTAATCTAATGAATCGCAAAGAAGTAGTTGATAACAATGACAAAAACAAAAATGTAATGCTAAAACTTAACAATAATGATGAATATGAATGTAATTTGTTTATTAATTGTTCTGGTTCAAGCAGTGATAGCATAGCTCATCTTTTCAATCAAGCAAAAGACTTTACAAGTATTCATTTAAAAGCTTATTATGATTATGTTCAGACTAGTGATATACCAAAGACACTAATTTATCCTGTACCAAGTCCTTTCTCATTAGGATTACATATTACAATGCAAGACTATAATACAATTAAGTTTGGACCAAGTGTTGATTTTAATATTAAGTCAATTTACGAAGCAGGAGGATTGAAAAATGCCTTTATGCAAAATTTAAGTACTTTCAATAAGTATATTAGAAGTTTCAAAATCAATTATTATAAGCAACTAATTGATGAGTTACTTAATAATAGAAAAGAAAGTGGAATTCAAAGATTTACTCAGATTTATGATAAGTATGCCTATGGAGACATCATTAGGAATAAGTATAAAACTCAAGTTTTAGTTAGAAGCCCTGTTATTAACTTGAAAACTGGTGTTTTTGAAAGTGATTTCGTTATAGAGAATAGTAAGAACCATTATCATCTCATTAACTTTCAATCACCTGCATGGACATGTAGTTTTGCCTTAACAAAACATATTACTTCGTTAATAGAGAAAAACTATAATAAATAATTTATTGATATTTAGAATTTTTTTGATTTTTATAAATAGTAGTAATGGTGAATAAGTTTAATTTAAATAATATGTAAATATAAATGTATAGATAAATATATTTTACTTTTATATAAATTAAGAATATATTAATTTGAGTATTAAACATTTAATTAATATTATATAATACATAATATTAATTAATAATTAGTATAATATAATATAATGATGGAAATAGATGATTATGAAAATATACATAAAAAACAAGACCTTTCTATTAAAACGGATATAAATTTACTAAAATCTAAATTACAATTATTTTCAAAGGTAACACATAAAGAAGAAAAGTTTATTAGAACACCAGATAATACTTACATTAATGAATCAAACGAATTTATTAAAGACTTGGCGCCAACTCATAACCAGTTTTATTTAAATCAAAATACAAGAGCTAACAAAATGAGACAAAAACTAATGATAAATGCCAAAAATAAATGGCCAACCACAACGATATGTGAAAAAATTAGAGAAGTTCAAGATAAAGTAATATATAATTCATTAAATATTTATTAAATTTTATTAATTAAATAGAAACCTCAAGTTATAATTGGCTCATTTTACAAAGAAATGAAGAAAAAGCCAAATATATTATTTGGTTTACAATCAGTCCTTGGTTTAAAAAAAGTTACTGACTTTGTTAATGAAACTGATGATTTTTTAATCATAGAAGATAACTCAGGAAGAATAAGAATTAGTGAAATTGTAATGGAAAATATGACAAATGCTCATATTTGTTCAGGAGTCTTCGCAGCAATTAAGTAAGAATAAATTTTTAGTAAAACTTATTCTTATATTATTTAGAGGTTATTTAGATGATAAACTATTATTTGTTTTAGAAGATATATGTTACTACAATCAAGAAGTGAACTTAAATGAAATTAAATTAAACAGTCATCCATTAGAAACTATGATTAACTCTAATAATTATTTAGTTGTTCTTACTTCTGATTTAGGTTTTGGACATGACGATCATGATGGAACAATTAAATTATCAAGAAATCAATTAGTGGAATTCTTACAAGGAAAATTAAGTTCTTCTGATAAAATGTTTTCCCTTGTAAAACGAATTAATAAAGTAATAATTGCAGGAAATTTAATAACTAGCCCTGATAATATTGACAATATAATTAAAAATTCTTATAAATATAATGATTCAAATAATAAAGCTTATAAAGCAATATCTGATAGTTATGATGAATCTGATGAATATTTAAAATATTTAAGTTCAACTGTACAGATAGATTTAATGCCAGGTAGTGATGATATGTCAGATGATTCATATCCAAGAAAGCCTATTAAAAGTTTTTTCCTCCCAAAATCATCAAATGAAAGAACAATTCAATTTGTAACTTGTCCATATAAATTTGCTCTTGGAGAAAATGTTTATTTGGCTACTTCAGGTAGATAATTTATATCCTTTTATTTTAAAATTTTTTAGGAAGTAATATTGATGATATAAGAAGTTATACTCATATTAGTGATTCAAATACTGAATTAATGACAAAAACAATATTGTGGGGTAATCTTTGTCCAACAGCTTCTGACACATTTAAGTAAGTATCACTTATTTTAACTAATTTTAACATTAACTATAGAACTTATCCTTTCAAAGATGTAGATCCATTTACAATAGATGAAATTCCAAATGTTTATTTTATTGGTAATCAAACAAGATTCGAAACTAAATTAATTAATAATGGACAAACAAGATTAATAAGTGTACCAAGTTTTCAAAAAACAAAAACAATTGCATTATTAGATACAAAAACACTTGAAGTTTTAGAGTATAAGTTTGACTTTTATAACTTTTAATTAAAAATTAACATATTAAGTATTAACAAATTATCAAATAATTTAATATCTATAAATATCTAATTATTATACTATAAATTACTATCATTATATTGTAGTTTAACTTTGTTAAATTTATACTTTACAACTTAATATATATTTCATTTCGATTCTTATTTAATTAAATTGTATTATAGTCTTGATTCATTTGCGACGCTCTCGGAAGAAGAATTATTGACACTAATAAATTAGCTAAAAACCTTGTAAATCCGTAAATAATCAATCTAAATATGAAGATAAAGATAAACAATCTAAATATTACAATATATTCTTACAAATTAATAAACACCATGAATATGATAACTAACGAACTGTACAATGAAAATTTTGAAAAAAACTTTATAAGCTTTATTTTTTTAGTTATTATTGCAATCATTCCTAATGGATATAATACTATATTCACTAAGCCCATAGAAATAAAAATAGTATAAAACATATAATGAGCTTCTTTTTTATGAAATCCTCTATATGAACTTTCCATTAAATGCATAGTAAATTCTCTTTTTTGCCATGTCAAATACATCAAAAAGCTATTGAAGGTCATTTCCATAATAAATACAACAAAAAATAATATTCTATATCTAACAAAGGCACTTAAAATTTCTTCAATTACATCTACAATGTTAAGTCTTGTTGCATTTTCTATTGCGTATTGCAAGTCTTCATCGGACATAGTTAGACTGTCATAATTATTGCTATTTGGGATTTGATTACTTTGTATTACGTTGGGTTTAGCTGTATTAACAGAGTCTCTTTCTCCGTCTTTGTAACCTATTATTTATAATTATATAAAATTATAAATTGATCATACAATGAGTATAAGATCCGTCTGGATTTTTAAATATGATTCGTTTTTTTTCTTTTATTGAACCTCCTCCAAATTCAGACATTATAAATTATATAAATTATAAAACTATTAAAAATAACAATTTACTAAAAAGCATCAGTTTATAATTAAAATAATCATAAAAATAAAAAACGTATTAAAGTATATTTATTCCATTAAGTAATTTATATTACATAAAATAAATAAAGTAAATTAATAATTTAATAATACATAAAACATACAACCATTAATAGTATATTTAATCAAAATATATTATACAAACACAAAGACAAATAAAAAATAGCAATAAAAATAAACCTTTATACATATTTATCATAGTTTTACAACTTACGTAATAAAGTTATAAATAATATAATAAAATTTAAAATAAAATAAATAAGTATTTTAATAAATAAAATGCATGCTATCTCCTACTTAAAGGATGAAAATGAGTATTTCTCTGATTTTAAGTATTATGTTAGAGAAATAATTAAAAGAGTTGTGAGGACAAATCTTACTCGTGTTAGAAACATCATATTTAATAAAAATACTGAAGGTAAATTTTTTAAATTTAAATGTAGAGTTTGACCGTATAGTGGATGACTCAACCAGAACGTTCCTTAAACATGAAAAGTTATACCAAATAGCAAAAAACCTTCACGATACTAACTTTGAACATAATATAACTGAAAAAAAGCTAAAGAAAATTAAAGAAATAATTGTGTTTTTAGTACCTGCTAAAAATAGTATCCTTGATGAATATTTAGCGATACTGAAGGTGATGACCAAATCAAAGAAAAATACAAATAGTAAGAGTAGAGATAAGTCTAGTAAAGATCTTCAAATAAAACCAGCGTCAAAGCCTAGTTCTATAGTTGAAGGTATAATTTCCGCCAAAAAACAAGATTTGAATGCAAATAGTTATTTTGACCACCAAAAATTAGGGTCTTCAAACCCTTCTAATGGCGTTTCCAACAACCTTAATATGCTAAAAACAATGAATAATGAGTCTACAAAGGACAGCTTAGAATCAAAGACCCAACAAAACTTCTTTAATGACATTAAAAAAAATTCACAGATCGATGACGATCAATTAACAAATGGAAGCTCAAGGCCCTTTATAAATCCATTTAATATAATTTCAGACAGTCTTAATCCTAAGAAATCCACGAACACAGATGATTTTAACCCCTCAGTAATTAAGAGTTCTTTAAAACTAGTAGAAAAAAATCTTAAGAAGATTGGACAAGATGTATTAGACTCATCAAGCGTATGCTCATTCCAATTTGAAAAGCCATTAAACTCAGTTAAAAGCAAAACTAAAAGCTCATACACAGGAAATACTGGTAATTCTGATAAAAAAAGTTACTATTTAGACTTAAGAGATAAATCCGATCGAGCTTCTGTAAGTCCGGCTACTACATGTTTTCATACTGATGAGAGTTCAGATAATGCTTCTCACAGATACACAGGGACTATCACAAACTCAGATAATATGTCAATCAATTCTTTAAATAATAATTATAGAAACTTTATGAATCCTAGTCATTTAGCAAATGTTAGCCATAATATCGGGATAGACAGTCATCTAAATGCTAGGAATAACTCAATTAATAACCCAAATTATACAAATATAATAAATGAAAATGCAAATTCTACTACAGCAAATACATCAAATAAGTTAAAATATATAAAAACTGATGTAATTCAAAACTTACCTCCTGTAGAACAATCAAAATTAAATAAGCTATTAAAGAACATCTATTTGAAGAACCAAGGATTAGTAAACTTAACTCCATCGTTAGATAATCAAAAAATAGTTTTTACTAACAAAGCTTTACAAGACAAAGAAAAATTACTATCAAGAAAGACAAACAGAGAAAAAAAAGTAATAAGCGAAGCAGAAAAAGACATGAAAAAAGCTGAGCGTTTCCAAAATAAACTAAGAATGAAAGAACATGAGCAAAACACAAAAATACAACAAACTGAAGTGATTCAAAATAAAGATAATAAAGCCCAAAATGATACCTTAGTAGATGAATCTCACGTCGAAAATAACCAGGCAAACAATACTAGCCCAGCTGAGTTTAAGTTTAAAGTACCAATTAATCCTTTTCAAAATCATATTCCGTATAATGAAGACAATGTAAATTCCAGAGACGCAGGCTTTGACTATTTCCAAAGTAGCTATGGTAATGAGAATAAATCTGTTAGAGATACTTCTATTTTCCCAAGCTTTTGTAAAAATGACGATTTTAATTGTTTTTTTAAAACTCCTAGTCCTCTGAGCTCTAAACTGAAAACTTTTGATTTTTCAAATTTATCAAAAAAGTCCTTACCTGATCAAGAACCTTTAACAGATGCCCAAATTATCGACGATCTTAGCGTCAGAAATGCTAAGACAAAAAATGGCTAATTAATTACTGTGGAAGGCTACTTAAAAGTAGCAATACATTTCACAATCGCATTTGTTTTAAAGGACTTCGATTCCCAGGATATTAGGAGAAATTAAAAAGATCTTTCAGGATAGAAATAGATGCAAAACACAATGTTTATTAATAAGTTAACTGTAGTAGACCTTGTATATAGTTTTTTTATTTAATTATAAATTAAATTTTATTAATTTTATGTTATTTATTATATAATATTTAGTTCTTTATTATAATAAATAATATATAATATAATATAAATGTTTAAAAGTAAATTATCAAAATAAGAAGCTTCAAAAATAATCAATTACCTTCAATTTTTTATTTATTATAAATATGACATGAATTATTATTATGCAAGTTTTATATTTTAATTTAATATACCAAACGTGTAAATACTTTTTTTAATATTAATATTATATTTTACCTCATATTTTATAATAAAAATGAATATGGAAAATAAAATTTATAGATGTAAAATTTCATTAAAATTTAGCAACAAAAGGACAATGGAACAACAATTCAAACTTTAATAACAATAACACTTACGAAAAAGATTACTCACAACCTTCTTACAACAATAACCCTTACAATAATAATTTTAATAACAATTATAATAATTACAATGGCCAATTAGATAGGAATCAGAACCAGTTTGGAAATAACAATAACAATCGCAATTTAGACTTCAATAAAATACAATACCAAAAAACCTGGAGCAATCGTTATAATAGATATGGAGAATTAAAACAAAGTACTCTAAATGAAAATGAAGAATTTTTCAGAGATCATCTCGAAAACATCAAAAAAAGAACAGGTACTGTATTATTCTAATATATTTATTATTATTACTATAGAGTTTGATTTTGAACAGCTAAAATTAACTGAAATGATAACTATGTTTCAAAATAAAGTTGAAGAAAATCCTTTGGTATTCGACAACTTTTCTCAGCTTACTCAAATTCATGACCAGCTTCAAGCAAATTTGAAAAAACTATCATTTAGTTTTATGACGCCAATTCAGAAATACTCTATTCATCATATAAGTGAAGGTTTTGATCTAATGGGCTGCGCTTATACAGGTAGTGGAAAGACTATAGCTTTTCTTCTCCCAATTGTTAATAAAATGCTTCATGAAGGACCACCAAATGACTCTGGTAAGCTTTTATATTTAATATTTAGATATAAGATCTGGATGTTCGGCGCCAGTAGCTTTGATTATTGTCCCAACTAGGGAACTAGCAGAACAGATTTTTAAAGAAGCAAGAAAATTGTTACATAAGACTGGAATTGAAGTAACCCAGATTTATGGCGGGGTACCTCATGGTGGTCAAATAAGTGAACTTAAAAGCGGTATGGATATCATCGTTGCTACTCCTGGAAGACTTTTAGATTTTATTGAGAGTAAATTGATTTTACTCAAGAAAATAAAATATTTTATCATTGATGAGGCAGATAGAATCTTAGAAATGGGATTTGAGCAACAATTAAATGCAATTATCTTCGGAAAAGGTATTTTTAAAATTTAATAACTAAAGATCTGCCTGATAAGTCCCTTAGACAAAACTTAATGTTTAGTGCTACAATCTCTTTTGAAGTAAGAGGAATCGCTAAAAAATTTATGAATGATTATTACTATATTTCTAAAACAGGGGCAAACGAAGAATCTCAAAATGCCAATATTAATCACGAATTAGTATACTTACAAGAAAATGAAAAATTATTTTACTTACATGAAATGCTTCAAAAAATTAAAGGGCTGGTTATTAGTAATATTAATTGAATTAAAAAATATAATAATAATTATTAGTCTTCCTGGATACTAAAAAGGGTGTAGATAATCTCCATTATAATCTAAGTAAGGCTAACTATAGTACAATTGCTTTTCACGGAGATAAATCCCAAGACAAGAGAAAGGTAAACATTATTAACCATGTTAAATTATTATATTAATTATAGGAAGCAATAACCAAATTTAAGAATGCCGAAATTCCCATTCTAATAGCAACCGATGTAGCAAGTAGAGGATTAGACTTCCCAAACGTTGCTTTCGTCTTCAACTATGACTTACCAACTAACATCGATGACTACATTCACAGAGTAGGAAGAACTGGAAGATGTGGAAATGCTGGAAACGCTGTTTCTTTCTTCAATGAGGATAATTTTATGTTACTAAAAGATTTATATGGCCTATTAGTAAAATTAAAGCAACCTATTCCCAATTGGTTTGAACAGATGTATGCTAACAACCATAACAATAACTACACCCAGAAGTATAACAAGTATAAAAGTAATAGCAACAGTAACCATAATAACAATAAGTATAACAAGTTAGAATCTGGGGACTCATCTAATAATAATTATAACAGTCACGGTCATAAAAGTTATAGCAATAACAATAATAATAACTTTAACAACTCAAAACAAACATCGGAAACAGAAGACCTTCCAATTCCAAGATTCTTTAATAGGAATAAAGATCCTAACTCAGTAATTAACACTGAACCAAATGGTCAACTACAAAATGTACAACTAGTAAGAGAGTTTAAAGAACTTTCAATTGAGAAACCTAAAGTAATAAACAATGGGAACATTGTAAGTGATTATAAGAGCAATTTAAACAAATTCAGTAAAATTCCTGAAGTCACAAATGAAAAATTTCCAAGAGCCAATTACAGAAACTCAAACGAAGGAAATACAAAGTAGATTTTATTCACTTTGCTTATTACTTTATTTCTATTGTATGCATATATATATAGGGTAAAGTAATAATATGAACTTATTTATCAACTATATTTATAAATACAGAGATTTAAATTGATTAATATTTACTTTATCGTTTTATAATATTATTTAGTTTTTAAGTTATTATTATAAGTTAATTAAGTAATATAATTTCTAGTATTTATTTTATAATTTAAAGTATGTCTAACGAAAATGGAATAAATTCACTCGTAAGTAGTGTATGGGATAGACCAGTAGAATTAACCCCTACTCCCCATACTCCCGGATTTTCAGTAGAAGTTGCACATAATCAACCAGATATTAAAAAATCATTTAATTTAAATCCAGATGATGAAGCAGTTAATACAGAAAGAAAAAAAATGTATTTGTCAGATCAATTAAGAAAAGCCTTTTACTTAAAAGAATATACTGAGATGCTTTCTCTTTATGATGAGGTTAATCCCAAAGCTGAAAATGAAATAGTTGAACTTAACAAAAGATATATTAATTATCAAAAGCACAACAATGAGTCATTAAAATCAGGAATTGTCTCTGCTATTGCAATGATGACTTTTCTCAAATATAAAAAAGCAAATCCTTTTTTATTTAAATCATATATTGACAATTTTTATATGGTAATGCCAATAGGAATCTTTATTGGAGCATATTTAAACAACTTTTATAAGGTGAGAAAGAACCCTAATAATGTATTGTTAGAATATTACAATGATATATTTGGAGTTAGGAATTTTCTTCATATGAGAGCTACAGAGTTAAATAATGACTTAAAATATCCACATCATGAAACTATTTAAATAACTTAAATAAGCAAAAGCAAAATTAACTTAATATTTAGTAAAATGAATTTATTATTTTTATATTTTGAATATAATTTTTATTGTTTAATATGATAATTTATATGTAATTAGTAATTATTTATATGAATTGTTTAATTAGTTTATTTTAATTTAATATGAGTAAAGCAAGTCAAGTTTTAGTTTTAAAAGAAAGTGGAGTTATGAAAGTAATTCTAAATAGACCTGAAAAGAAAAATGCATTTAATGGATTTATATTTAGAATATTGTCAGAATATCTTAAAATTGCTGATAATGACGAGTCTATTAAAATATTTTATTTAACTGGAATTGGAAATTACTTTACTGGTGGTATAGATTTTAATTGGTTTAATGAAGATACAAGTGAAGATATAGTCAAAGATATTAAGAATTTAATAGATGATGTAATTAACTTTAGAAAAATCTCTGTTATTGGAGTTCAAGGTATTTGTTATGGAATTGGTTTTACCATAATGGGTTTATTTGATTTTGCATTTTGTTCTGAAAATGCTAAATTTATAGCTCCCTTTTCAAATTTACAAATCTCACCTGAAGGATGTTCAACTTATACTTTCCCAAAAATATTTGGAAAAAGTATGGCAAATCATTTATTAATTAATTCTGGATCAGTAAAACCTGAAGAACTATTACGAGCTGGGTTAGTATTAAAAATCTTTAATCAAAGCGAATTTGAATCTGAAGTTAATCAATATATTTCTAATTTGTTAAAGCATCCAATTGATCTTATGATTAAATATAAAGAAATGATAACAAGAAATTTTAAAGAAGATTTGTTAAAAACAAATAAAATTGAATCAAAAAAATTATATGAAAGCTTTTTTAATGAAGGCTTTATTAAACAAAAAGAAAAATTCTTAAAGCCAAAGATTAAATCGAATGCAAAACCAAAGTTTTAGTTATAATAATTTATATATATTTTAAAATTAATTGAGATAAATAATCTTTATATTCAATTTGTTAATGTATATTAATAATAAGTAATATAAATATTTTTATTACATATCAATAAATATTAAAATAAATACTAAAAATATATATTTTATTTAAAAAAGTGGAGAAGAGGGGCATTGATCCCCTTGCCTCTTGTATGCTAAACAAGCGCTCTACCATTTGAGCTACATCCCCGTAATATTATTACTGATAATAAAGAGTTACTTATAATCTAGTGTAATAACTTCATAATGGTAGAAACATAAGGTTAACTAAAAACATTGAATTATATTTTTAGTTTATATATAATTAAGTTATAGATATATTATGAAAGAAATTCAATAAGATATAATTTTATTTATATAGACAAAATTAAATTCATTTTATAATACAACTGTCTTCTTTACAGATCTAAATCACTATCATTAGTATCAACATATTCACCATTTATCTTATTACCTGTTAAACCATAATTTTGCTTAATTCTCAGTAAAAATTGTTCGATGTCTTCACTTTGTTCATATTCAATCCATTTTTGGTAAAACAATTCAAATGTTTTATTTACTTCATTGTTATCACATTCATAATTTCGAGCAATTGTTAGAACCCAACTAAGTAAATAGCTAAAATCAATATTTTTGTATCGAGTTACATTTTCAAGGTTTTTAATACTGCAGATAAGACACACAACTGCTTTTATAGAAGGTCTAAAGATTTATAATATAAAATACCTTATACTACTAAATTGGTGGAAGTGTAGCATTATCATACTAAAATAAGTAGCATCTTCTTTTATTATTTCAATAATATCTGTTAGATTTTTATCAGAAAGAGTATTTCTATTATTTAACACTAAGTCATATAAATGAAGATTAATTATTCCAAAAGAACTAACATAAGTTAGCTGTAAATATAAAGATGAAGTTATTTTTAGCTCTGTTTGGAATACATTTGACCTATAATAATAAAATAAACAATTAATGTTATTATTGAGTTATTAATTAAAAACTTACAATGAAAATTGATTATTAAGTAATTTCTCTAAATCTTCAATTTGAATAGGAATCACGTCTTCGATCTTGCTAGCTATCAATACACTTGTCATTGCAAATAGAAAAAAATCTTCTGATATGACTTTATTGTTATGTTTAGCTTCTACGCTAAAATAGTCATCTAATATTGAAATAGACAGAAATACTGTTTCTTTTGATAAGTTCAAATAGTTAGCGGTAAAAATAAGCCAATCGACATATTTAGTCCTGATAATAGGATCAATATTATGTTTAGATAGAAAATCAGTTTGTAAACTTACTAGTGAATCTTCTTTTTTGTATGTTAAAAAATATTCAGGGCCTATTCCTAATAGATAGTCTTTTAATTTATTATTTTGTTTAGTTTTGAAGATATTGCTAATCAAATTCTTTTTACTTTTATGATTTAAATTCAAGTTGTAAGGACAATAGCTCAATTTTTGATTGGGTTGGTTAGATTGGTTATTTTGTTTTTCCATAGTAGTAAAACTAATAGAGTTTGAAATAGATTCAAAACACATATCATTATCTGTTTGAATTTGTATATTTTTAGTAGGATCACTAAAATGAATTTCATTAAGTTCTTTATTTGAATTTTTAATACTTTTTTGATTATTATTATCTACTACAAATTGGATGTTAGGATTCTGATTTTCATTTTGAACCTCCTTGAAAATTTTTAATAAGTTTTCGTGTTTTGCTGAATTTGTTTGTTCTTTTTTGTTATTAGTAATCATTATTTATTATTTAAATTTTATATAATTTATAATATGTTTTATTATGTCTATATTAATTTAAATTATAATCTTTAAGTAAACAATTTTATTTATATTTTAGTTTTTTAATTATTCTTATCATTATATTTCTATTTCATTTCATTCAGTAATTTTTGAGTTTCTCTGAATCTATTAGAAATTCTATCAATCATACCATCTGTATCTTCCTTATCTTTATATCTATTTGTTATTCTATCCATCATTAAATCAGATTCATCTTTATCCTTATAGGAGACTACTTTTGGTTGTGTTGGATATCTATTCATTTGGTTATTTCCTAATAAATTGCTAGATGTATTAGAATTTGTATTTAAAGTATTATAAGGATTATATTGACTGTTTTGATTATTTTGATTATTTTGATTACTTTGATTATTGTTATTATTGTTATTATTTTGATTATATTGACTATTAGAATTTTGACTTGTATTCCCCTGATTAGTATTTCCTTGAAACTTTTTAGGACTTTTTTCATTTTTTTCTTTGACTGGAGATTTTCTCAGTTCTTTTATATCTTTAAATTCTCTTAAATCTTTTGTTTCAAAATTTGAGATAGTGTTTACTTGCTCATCAGCAAAACTAACAATATGTTCGGAATAATGTTTCTCACTCTCATCTTTATTTCCACTCCTATTTACGTCTTTTTTATTTGATTCTAATAAAGTAACTCTATTTTTAACGATAGTAATCTCAGCTTCAATTTTGTCTATTCTTGTTTCTATTGTAGTTTTAAAATTCTCAATTTTTGATGTCATATTTTTAACAGATGATGCTAATTCATTCATAATCTTAATAACTGTAGAAAAATCCATAGTATTATTAATATTGTTAATATTATTCATATTATTATTTACATGTCCTGCTTTACCAGAATTATAAATATTAGAAACAGAATTGTTAATATTATGTGTGCTCGTAAGACTTTTATTATAGTAAGAATTATTATTATCAACTTGTAATCCTGTTCCCAATCCAGGTATTTTATCAATTTGCTTTTCCTTAATTGAACCAGCATTTCCTTTATTATAACTAATTTCTTTATTTATTTTGTTATTGGAATTATATGTCTCTATAATATTATTCTTAAGAGAATTAACATTTGATTTTTCTTCGAACCCAAATTTAGGTGAAAAGTTATTACTTAAGTCAATTGGTGGTTCCATTTTATTATATTGTTGATTATTAGAATCTCCGTATTCATAATCATTGTCATAATCATTTTCTTTTTCATTATTATTATCTTCATTGATATTATCTTCATTATCTTCATAATAGTTTCCGATATTATTAACTTTATTGTCAAAATTATTATTTTGCTTATTAATGTGCATATTATTCTTTGGGTTAATATAATTGTTATTGTTTGTGTTATTACTATTATGATTGATTACTTTGAATTTCATATCATTAATATTAAGCTCTTCAGGTTCGTCTAAATCTGAATTATTGTTTGTATTATTCTTATTAACTATATTACTAGGACTTTTATCGATAATCAATTTACTTTTAGTCTTTTCATTGATATTACTCGACAAATTATTTTTTTTATGTGTCTGGGTTTGATTAAAATAAGTCTTTTCTTTATCTTCTATTATCTCTGTATTACTATAAAGTTCATTTGACATTTTATCATACATTGGCTTTGCAGTATTAGTATTCTTACTGTATTTTTCAGTGCCACTAATTCCACTTACACCTTTACTAGCATAATGTTTTTTAACTAAGTCATTATGTTCTTTTTTAATTAATCTGATAACTTCGACGCAGAATATAGCTTTTGCTTCTGCAGATCCAGCAGAAAAAAACTGGCTCTTTTTAAGAGTAGGGTTAGGATTATAATTAAACAAACTTTGAAGAGCTTTAAATATTATATCTACAAATTCTTTGTCTGATTTTGATGATAAAACAAATTTATTTTCTGCTAAATGCTGAGCAATGAAATTAGAGTAGACTAGAAAAGTATAGTGCAAAATAGGTAGATAAACTCTCGGATCTCCACCAGACGCAGCCTCTACATCCAATAGATCTGGATATTTTATTTGCTTTAATTCGATTTTAAGTTTTTCGAGATTTTTATTAAGGTCACCTGTTTTATACATTTTTAAATTATTAATTATAATTAACATTAAATAACAATTACTTGGAGTTAACATTTTAATTAAGATTTAACTATTATAAATAAATTGTTTTAATATATTTACTAAAATTTATATCTAAAACAAAACATATAAAAATTACTATATATTATCTTTTAGTATTTGCAAATTCAATAAATTGAAAGATATATATTGGGGAATTTGTTTAAACTTTTCATCAACTTTATAATTTTCATCAGATATATTAATTGCAAAATTATAATCAGTATGTTTTATCAAAAAATTTTCAATTGGTTCTGTAAGATCCTTTTTAATATTAACAATACTATGATCCATATTCTCTGGAAATATAATTTCATATGGACATTTACACTCATCTTTTAATTTTAACGTATGATAATATGGGATTAGTTTATCCTTTTGTCCATGAATAAATAGAATCGGACAAGTAACCCCTTTGATATATTCAATGTTAGTGAATCTTATTAAATTATTAAAATAAATACCTTTCGTTGATTAAATATTTAAACATTTTTCCTACAAGACTCTCAGCAACCATTTGAATCGAAGTAAATGGACTTATTAGTATTAACCCACCAGGATTTCTATTACTAGATAAATAAAGAGAAGGACCAGAACCTAATGATCTTCCAAAAACATATATATTATTTGAATTAATTTTCAATTCTTCTATTATAAAATCATATACAATAAGAGAATCATTTAATATTGTGTCTGAATTTTTATCTTCATTATAAATGGAATAGCCTGGATATTCCACTATTAATACATGAATCTAAAATGATACATTTTTATACGTTAAGTCTTATTCGAATTTCTTCTGCTAAGTCGAAAGCTGTAAAAATATCTTCTGCATTACTATGGAAGAATATTAAAAAACTTTTAGATTTAAAAATTGGTTGTAATAAAAGAGCAGGTATATGACTAATAACTTTTGAATTTTCATCTTTTTTTGGAATAAATAAAAGTTCATTGGCATGTATAAAATAATCTTTCTTTAAATTTGGATGAGGAAATATTAAATGATTTAAATCCATTAAATAATTTAAACTAAAATAATTAATTTATATTTAAATATATTTTTATATGCAATTTATATTAAATATCTAAGATAATTATTAATTTTTATATATTTATCTATTATATCTTCTTGATACGTTTAACACTTGTATAGCAGTCAGAATTGCCCATAACCATCCAATAATAATAAATGCAAGAACTGCTTGACAAAGCCCTAATAGCAACCAAAATAGACAGTCGTTTTTTGCTGCAATTCCAGTTAATATTGTACCAATTCCTGGTGAAAATATATTTACTATCAATAGCAAAATTGCTGTAGCGTTACTTAGTATTGGTATATAATGTGAACAAATTTGATTATTCTGATTTAGAAGATATTCATTATGATACCTACATATTTCATTTTGATTTTCATATGTTCTAATTGGGATATATTGTATATTATCCTTATAGTAAGCTGCATTAGCTGGAATGGGAACAAATTGGTGTGAAATTTGAGGATTATAATAATTTAAATGATTTGAATTTATTTGTGAATTAGAATTTTGAATTGGATCTAGATTTGGGAATTGAGGTTGCATATTATTTAAATTTTCATTATTGTTATTATAATTTAAAGCATATTCATTTGGTGTATTTAGTGTAATTGGATTAATAGTATTGTAATTTGAATTATTATCATAATTTTGTGAAATAGAAAGGTTATTGTTGTTTATAATAGTATCATAATTTTCATTCGTATATTTTGATTCATAATTTACTTCTTTTATAGAATCCAAATTATAAGCCATTTATCTTAATAATACTGCTATTATTTATTAAAACTAGTTTTATTAATTATAGTAAATATCAATTTTATATTAAAATAAAACTAATTAATATAAGAATTAAAAGGAAAATATATTATCAAATATATATTTCTAACTATTTTTAATGAAACTTCGTCAGCTCAATATTATCTAATCTCTTATTATACTTAAATATGTAATCTAAACTAAAATTGACAAAATTTTCCTCATCAATTTTAATGAAAGATTGACTCGAAAATAACGAATTATTACTTTTCTCAATAAATGGTATACACTTTTTATATTCCATTAAATCAGGTTTTAAAACTTTATCAAATTTGATTTTATAAATTCTATCTGAGTGATCATCTTTATATCCTCCACATAGTAATATTTCAGTATTGTTTAAATTTATTACACCCATACAACAATTCAAATATTTTAAAGGTTGTGTATTAAGTCCATCACAATTTAATGTGACTAAAATCCATTTTGAAAATGTGTTTGTGTCGATTACTTCAATAGAATCTAAGTTCTTTTTCTTCTTATTAAACCCTCCAAAACAATAAAGGTATTGATTATTGACATAAACTAAAGTCGCATTTCCTCTACTCTCATTCATACTCTTAATTTTTTGCCATTTTTGTTTATTTTTATCAACAGCGCTATCACTTTTATCATAATTATCACTTTTATCTAATTTTAATATTTCTGCTGAAAATACTAGCGAATTTGTTAAACTAGAACAAACTAGTACAATATTTTTATCGATTAAGTAAATTATATTATGTCTATTTCTACTTTCGTTCATTTGACTATATTCTTCAATTTGAAGACTATTATTATCACTTGATTCAGAATTCCATTTTAAAACAAAACAATTATTAATAGATTTAGAAGTCAAAGAATTAGTAATACTTATTCCTCCAGTTATTAAAACAGAATTATTTCCGACATTAACAAATTTACTATATTGACAATTGAATAATTTGGACATAGTGTCTTTATCATATAAAATTTTTTTGAAAAATATTTGTGTTTCAGCGTTATAAATAAGAATTTCAGTAAAGTTTTCAATCTCATTGGATATTTTAAGGCGTGGTTTTATACTTAAAATATTAGGGAAAAGATCTTTATCAATAGTCTTTTTGGTAATTGTTTCATTAATTTCGAAATTTTCATGTTTTATATTTAATATTATAGGAGTATTCGAAATAATAGAATTAACAATAGATGTTTGTTGAACTTGGTTTGGAATTATATTATTTGTACTGGTATTAATGCTATTTGAATAATTGTAAATTTTTTCTAATTCCTTGTTGTCTATATCCATTTCTAAATCTTCATCTTGATTATTTTGATTATTTTTACTGTGATCTGTTTTATTTTGATCTAATATTTTGTTATCTTCTATTTTATGGTGATCTGTTGTTGGTAATACATTATTCAATTCATCTTGAATAATATTACTAAAGTTGTTATTGAAGTTATCGTTGTCATTATTTTCATTTTCACAATACATGTTATTATCTTTTTCCCTATTTCTATTAAGGTTATTGTTATTGTTAATGTTAATGTCAATAAAATTGTCAAATTTATTTCTGACTATATTGTCAAATTTATTTTCTACATTATTATCAATATTACTATCATGTTTATCTTCTGAAGGGCTACTACTCATATTTATATTAATTATTTTATTGTTAATATTATTATCACGCTGAATAGTAAACTCATTCAAATTATTATTATCATCGTCGTCAATATTTAAATTTATATTACTATTTATATCAAATTCAAACCTAGACTTCTTAATTGACAAATTAACTTTGAGATAATTATTAAATTGATTAAATTCTAAAATACAGTTATTTAACTTTTTAATGTCTGAGTCAACATCATTGATTATTTTATTATAATTTATATTAATATTGTTATTGTTAACCATATTCATTATAAACACAAATTTATTTTCAAATTCACGTTCTTTGTCTCTTAATTGTGATATAGCCAGTTTATTTTTATTAATAAGCAGAAATTGGTCTTTAAGAGTTTTTCCATTTATTTGATTAATTAAATGTTTAATATTTTGTTCTATAAATTAAGTAAATTGTTTTATTAATATAATTTTACTTTCATCAATTTCTTCTTTAAATATATTCGCATAAAAACATTTCATTTTATTCGTGAGAATAACAGAACTTTTTTTCAATTCATCTTTTAAATTAAGAAACTTTCCGATTATTGTATCTATTGTTATATACTTTTCTATGTAAAAATTATGGATTCTTTCTAATTCTTTGATTAAGTTATTGTTAAAATTTTGATCTAAATTCAAATTATATGACTTTAATATATTCATTTGGGTCATTATTATTTCATCAAGACTTTTAGATTCATTATTATCATTGTGGTTTATATGATTGCTTAAACAATTTGAACAAATTATTTTATTACATTCTTCACAATAGTAAAAAGGAAATGAAAATTGCTCTGTGTTTGGAAGGTTCGACAGTTTGGCTAAATTTATAAAATTTGTATAGTCATCACATGTTGTTGGATTGAAGTTATAAGAAATCATTTTGAAAAAATATATAAATATTTCTCTTGATAGTATAAAACATATTCAGTTAAAATAAAACAATTATTAGAGATTTATCAAATAAATCAAAAATTATATAATAATATACAATATTGTTAATTCATTAACAATTATATTGCTAAAATTACTATACTAATAAACTAAAAATAATTAAAACAAATTAACGCAAATATTAAAATTAACTACTCAATCTAAGTATCATAATTATTAATCTGAATCTCTATCATCTTCTTCATCTTCAGACGAATTCGGCACATCATTTTTATGTAAATTTACAAATCTCATACTAATTTGCTTATATAACTCATCAGCTTTTTTAGCTTTATTATCTTTTACTAATGATAAAACTACATTTTTTCCAATACTTTTAGTAGCATCTCTAGTTTTATCACTTTCAAACACGGTATTTGAATCAAATTCTATTTTCTTTGGTTTTATTGGCTCGGGTTTTTCTTCATTTATTATTTGTATCAGATCTTTACTACTTGCTATACTTCTTGGATCCTATATTTTATTATAGAAATATTTACACTTTGTTTAAATATCAAAGTTCTTTTAGCTTCCACAAGTTCATAATCTATAATTTTTTGTTGGCGTTGAAATTTATCACACTTTTCTATAAGAGTTTTAAAGAAATTTAAAACCATTTCAACATTTCCTAAATCTTTTTTCTTTAGTCCCATATATCTTAGTAATTTTTTCATTTCTTTATTAAGATCTTTAATTTTAAACACTTTCTTATCCTTGTCAAAATTAAAATTGAGAATAATAGAATATGATGTCGGTTTAAATATGTCCATACCTATTCCTTGATAAGTGTCGACTAAACTTTCAAAATTTTTTTTAATTGGAAAGAAAAGTTTCTCCTTTTGTAATTTTTCTTTTAAGATCTTTATATTTGTTTCAGTTTTTGAAAAGATTTCGTTTTGATTTTTGGGTGGCATTTTAAAAAGATTAATTAAATATTTGTCATTATATTTTTGTATTATTTTCGAAAACTCAGAAGCTTCTTCAGGCTTTGAAAATTCTAAACCGATAAAACTTTGATCTAACTCAAAACAATGAAAAACAATATTTAATTTAGTATAAAACAAATCAAAGTTTTGATACTGTTCAACTTGGAATAATTTTTGGTAAGTGCCTATTTCATATAAGCACAAAAACGATGTCCTAAGATTATAATCTACAACATAACATAAATAACCTTCTAAATCTGAATATAGCCATTCAGTTGAATCTTGTGATGTAGTATACAATTTTATATATGAAATATTCATTAAGTCTTTAGTATTTCCTAATATAGAAAGTATATGTCGCTTTTCAATTTCTGAATAAGAGGTTGACATTAGAAATATTATTTAGTATATTAATATGAAATTAAATATAATTAATAATAAATAATGTAAAATATTATTAACTTATAAAGATAATTTGTTAAGTTATTTAAAATTAAATTAAAAAATTAACAATAAATAAATGTTAATAATATTAACGTTAAATTTAAAATAAAGAAATTTAATAGTTTAAATTCAAACATATGGAAGAATTTTTTGCCAGAAGAATTAAGAAACAAGCCACAGAAGTTAACCAGTTATGTTTTAACCAGACAAAATCTATCCCTAGTATTACAAATGATAATTTACCTAAATTTATATGTTCATCTAGTGAAGCTGAGAGTTCTTTACCCTCTATTAACGACGAAGAGTCCACTGGCTCTGAAAATTCACTTAAGCTGAAATCGCTCAATGGTGACCCAACGAGTATTGCTTTATCTAAATTCCCTTTTTGTGATATGTTCCGAGAAAAATTGGAATATTTGATGCATAATGAAAACATATATCCACTAAAACAAAGTATAGAGGACTACCTTCGAGAACACATGAGACCGCCAGATCTTAAGAACGATTTTGAGAATGAATTCAATCAGATTGTAACTCTCCTATTAAAAGAATCCCAAACTGAAGATATTTTAGTTGAAAGAGAGCATGAGATTGTCACCGAATTCAATATATATTATAACGACATACTAATAAAAAACAAAGAAAATACTATATTTTTCGCAATCGAATTAAAGCAAGTTAGATTTACATCAATAATAGACAGCTTAATTAAATATTACACAGAACGTGACCCAACGGCTGAGGTACTTCCCAAGCTCAAAACCTATTTCGAAAAAAATATGAAATTTAACGATAACTTTAAAATTTACAATGAAGTATTTTATGGGGAAAATAGTATAAAAAATAAATGGATAATGGATCTAGTAATAAATAAATATTTCGACGAAGATAAAGATCCACATAATAATATTATGATAAAAAATTTGCCAAACTTATTTAGAAAAAGGAATAGATTATATAGAAAATTACTACTTGAGAAGTATAATCTTAAAGGAAAAGTCGAAATGTACTATTTAATAAGAATTGGACCAACAAAGATTGTTTCTTTTTATGAGCATGAATAAGAATGAATTTTATTGTAGAATAGCATAGAGAAATGAAAAGAATAAATGTATGATAATGGAATAGGATGCTTTGAGGGTGCATTTTTATTTATATATACATATTTATAATTATTTATATTATAATAATTTTATTTTTTCAAATATTATTTATTTAAAGGTTAATAACATACTTAATATGTTCTTAATATGTTTAATAAGTTTGATAGATTTAATATGTTTCATTTTTAATATTTGTTAGTTGTAACCTCACAACTAATGTTTAATTACTATAGAATTGTTTCATAACAATCTCTTCTTTATTAAATCTTTATATATTAAGATTACGAAGCTTTGATAATTTTAGAAAAGCAAAAAATATTACAATTTTATAATATTAGTATATAATTATACAAGTTACTTAAAATTTAAATTTATTAT
>Ga0100378_1001739_pt1 | contig 22406 bp, 31 predicted proteins | sample CryGeymeta201502_FD_81535 | JGI IMG/M metagenome (GOLD analysis project Ga0100378, IMG submission 81535) | Groundwater microbial communities from Crystal Geyser aquifers in Utah, USA - Crystal Geyser metaG 2015-02 | ecosystem: Environmental > Aquatic > Deep subsurface > Groundwater | place: USA... | reverse complement strand
TGTGATGAAAACACTTCAAAGCATGGAACCTTTTTATGTTGTATATTATTTTCAAATAGTAAATTTATAATTTCAGAATCATATTTATTGTTTGTAGTATTAGGTTCTGATTGCGAATTAATATTATTTTCAGTGTTATTGTTTGTATTGTTATTAATATCATCATTAATTTTGTTCTTATTATTTGTACTAAAATGTTTTAATTGATTTTGGCTTAGTCCACAATAAACTTTACTATTTGTAATGGTGTTAATTTTCTCAATGTTCTTTATATTAAATTTTAGAAATTGAGACGAAATTCTTTTAAGCTTGTTAAAAGCTTTCATATTAAAGAATAAAATATAAATTAATATAAACTTAACATAAACTTTAACATAAATATATAAATTAATATAATTTAATAAATAATTATCATAAAGAATAATCTCATTAACAAAATAATAACTTAATAAAATAACTTTTTAATAAACCAAAATACAAATTATAAATAAATAAACTAAAATATACAAAATATATATTATAAAAACTATATGAAAAAGAAGTTGTTATGTATTAAAAGTTTATGTGTATATGTGTATTTATATATTTTCATGATTTATGAGTATTTTCTATTGTTGTTACTAACATTGTTATTAAAATTATAAGTCTCACAGTTTCTCAATGTTGATTTATCCTAAGTATTTTTAGTTATATAAAGTAAATAGTAAATTATATTTACTTGAATTGACCTTTCATTATCTTTAAAGTAAATAGTAAAATTCTCATCAAGTTGAAGTAAGTATCTTAGCTTCTGAGCTACACTATCTTTCATTTTTTCAATCTTAAAAAAATTAAACCATATTTCAAGAATTGTTTCTCTTCCTCTGATTGAAAAAACCGCCCCAAGCATATTAGGTTCGTCAAATTGTTCTCCTACAAGTGCGAAAATGAGCTTCTCCCAGTATAAATCAATATCAACTGGGTCTTCATTTTTCTTGAACCTAATAAACCAGCAACCCCCATCTGGACATGATTCCCACAAAGGCTGGTAACCTACTTTAAAAAGTCCTAAATCGGTATTTCTCTCTATCTCTGGAGTTGCTTTTAAGTATACGTAATATTTAAAAAAGTCCTCGAGAGTATTAAATTCAGCTTATATTAAAATAGCTGATTTACCAATTTTTTTAAGTCTATCACCGTAAGGAATGTGATGATATTGTTCTTTTCGTGAGGCATACCAGAAAAGCCATGTCGAATTTAGAGGATGACTCGATTTAACATCTTGTATTGTTGGAGTAACGGAAAGTCCCGAATATTCATTTTTTTTATCATCCTCGGATTGGCTTAATTAAATTGAATAATACGTTGTAGGGTTGGTTTTTTCATCAGTCTTCATCATTTTATGGTATTTTAAGAATAAAAATATTAATAATAATAATTATATTTGAAGGGATATTATAAAATACATATGAACATAATAAACAAATTATTTGAAATAATAAATTAAATATGAGTTTAAACATAACTACAGTAAAATAGTTATTGATTATGATATTATTGAACTTATAAAGACTAGTTTCAATTGATTATTATCTTTATTTGAAATAAATAAGGCATTAATATTATAAGTTAATTATTTTAGACCAACAACTACTATTATTTTACTAATTATATATAATATTTATAATACTTATAATACTAATTAATGGGTTGTTGCTTCTACAATGAGAATAAATTCGAATTAAATATTACACACAACATAATAACTCATGTTGTAACAGACAGAACAGAAAAAATGAAAAGAGCTCAAAAAACAAACAGAAGTTTAAATAGTATTGACGATAACTTTAGAGCAAGTAAGTTTTTTTTTATTTTATCATAGAGGATATAACAATAACTGAAATAAATGCTTATGTTGATTCAAAAGACAAACGAAATAGTTTTATTAGCTTTGCCAACAAATTTATGAATGGTAAATTACCTACTTCACCCAAAATGAAATTTAATAATACTGGTAATGAAAATGAACTAAAAAATGCAACGATAAAACTTAATTCACAAGTAATTGATTCAGAAATAGATTATATTGAGAAAAATGTATTAACTGGAGATTTCTTGAGTAATAGAGACATGTTTAATATTGAGAGAGGTTCTAATGGAATGAATTTTCAAAACACATATGAAGTTCAAAACGGTAAAAATAATTTATTAATCATTTCTTTACTATAATTATTAGATAAGTTAATACTCTCTAAACAACTTAGCAAAGAACAAAATATACAAAATTATGCTTTAAGTCAATGTAACCCAAATACAAATGAAATTAAAGAATTGAAGGAACAGAAAGAACTAAAAGAGCTAAAAGAACAGAAGGATTTATCTGAATTAAAAATAAAAGAAAATACAACGAATAACAATAATGAGACTTCAGAAAGAGACTCCGAAATTAAAACAAAACTAAGATTGGTACAATCGAACAAGAATTTAGAATCTTCTAATAATAATTATGAAACTTCTGAGTTGGATAACTATGAATCGAATGATACTAATACGATTAGATATTCTTGTAGTAAATATAAACATGTATTCGGGGATACAGATTCTGAATTAAAAACAAATAAAAGTTTTAAAAAGAATTATTCAACGAATTCTTTAATGAACTATTCTCATAATTCAACTTCGATAATAAGTAAACTAAGATCTGAAGAAAAAAACTCAAAAAGAAAAAGATTATTTACAGATATTTACATTGAAGAAACTCAATGTAAAAGTAATGATAAGAATAACGTAATAAAATGCTCACGGCTTCTTGATAATAAAACTAATATTCAAACAAAAGTAATACTTGAACAAAATGAAGATAAAAGTTTAACTTTTAAACCAAAGTCAAATGAGACAGCTGAGTAGATATAAATATTACTAATAATGTAAAGGTAAAATAAATACCTATATTTTTCCTAATATATTATATAGAAATTGAATGTAAAATATAAAAGAATAATTGTATTCTTTTAAAGCAAAAATGTTTAATATTTTAAAATTATGTATATTTCTTTATAATAAAAATTATAATTATAAATAATATTATTATTGTTATAAAATTAACTAACTATCTGCTAAAACATATAACTTATAATAATATAAAAACATTATGAAGAATAAATAAGCAACTTTGTATTATCAATTTTTTCATTTTTATTTAAATTAGCTAAACTTAAACGAGTAATCCGGATAATTTTTCAGTGAACCATTTTTGAGCTTCGGCTTTTGATACTTTTTGGAAATTTCCAACGTGTGTTCTTCTCATTTTTCTTCTTGATACTCTATTTCCTCTTCTTCCAAGGCATGCATAGAAATCCATTCCGTAAATACCTGTATTTGGATCGTATTTAATTCCTAGATCGATATGTTCATTAATTCCGAATCCGAAGTTTCCACCATTAGAAAAGCAGCTTGCTTTAAGTTCGTTATCTTTTACTTTTAATCCTAATTTCAATAATTCTTCGGCTTTATCACCTCTTACTGATACGTGACATCCAATTTCTTCGTTTCTCTTAATACCGAAAGATCTGATAGTGTATTTGGCTCTTGAAGTTACTGGATTTTGTCCTGATAAATCTTTTAACACTTTAATAGCTTTAGTAAGTTTATCTCCACTAGCACCTGTTTAAATCTTTATTTAAATAATATACCAACTGAAATATTAAGAATAAGTTTTTCAATTCTAATTTCTCTCATGGCGTTCATTGACTTTTTGGATGATTTCTCATGTGTCTTGTCTTGTACTTTCATATTTGTAGTAGATATATAATAATTAATTAAAAAATTAATAAATATATTACTTATTTATATATTAGTTAATATAAACTTATATTCTTAATTTGAGTTATTAATGTATAAGGTATTAATTAAGATGTTTCGAAATTTACAATTCCTATTTTGCTCACATCAGCGTCGATACATAAAACTTCTATGTTTTTCTTATCTATTAAAAATTATTATTTATTATGTTGTGTTTATTTCTTATAATTGTTATAATTATTTAGTGTAAGTTAAGTTTGTTGTTTTGTTATTATTTAAATTTGATGATAAATATTAAGTTTAAAGTATGATTACCTTTTTTATGAAATTTATATGTTTTAGGTAGTTCAAAGTCAATTTTAAAACATTTTATTGTGTCTACTTTGCATCTTGATGTATAGAAAGTTTTTAAATACTACAAATAATTATCAAAATATATAAAATTAAATAAATCTTACATCAATTGTTTCATATTTATGCAGAGAATACACTTTTTCAGTCGCACACTAACATTATAATAAATAATAATATTTCACTACATTAACAGCTTTTTTAAGAAAATCTACATCAGCCGATTTTGTACTTCTACATCCAAATGGTGGATTTGTTAGTACTATCTTCAATATTTAAAACAAAATATTAAAAACATTTGTTTTACATCAAACTTTTTAAAAAAACTTGGTGGTAATTTGAATACATCAGCATTTATTACTTGGATATTATCTAAATTTAAGGAACTTATATTATAAGAAGCTATATTCAAAGCATCTGGATCTATATCAACTAAAGTAACATGTCTGATTTTATTAGTTTATTTTACTCAGCACCGCATATAGCTGCACCTATTCCTAATATTCCAGGCCCACATCCTAAATCTAATATATGTTTTGTCTCGAATTCAGGAGTATCAATCATTATATTGTGAAGAAGTTCACCGGCTACTTTAGGATCTGTTTGATATTGTTCAAATTGTACTTTGGGATTTTCAAATGTTTCTAAATCTGTTAAGTACTGGATTAAGTGTTTTAATTTCAGATTTTTCATCTTTTTATTGTCCATATATTTATATATATATATATAAAATAAATAAAATTATTAGTTTATATAAGTTAAAGTTTATATAAGTATATATTCCTTTATTTTGTTAATGTTAATTCACACTTGTTTAAATTATAAATAATATTTTATAGCTTAATTGGATTCTTAATTAGATCATCAAATATACTATGAAAATAATCATTGCCAAAAAATACTATTGAATTAACCAAAAACGATCTTATTAAAGTTGTTGTTAATCCAGTATATAAACCCTTAAAGCCTTCATTTAACAAAATCAATTTTAACATCTTCCATTGAGCTTCCACTTTTAAATAAATATTAGACTGAATCCTAGTTTTCACTATATCTGTTGGATAAGTAGGTATCCAGCTAAATGCACCTATTAATATTAATTATCTGTATAAACTATTATAACTAATAAAACTAATTTAAATAGTTTACATAATAAATGTGGTTAAAATAAGGCAATACCTGCAAAGCCTCCTATAACTATATAATACAATGTTGATTTTATTCCTTTACTATCACCGAAATCCTTTAATAAATTATATGGTAGAAAGTAAAATCCAAATCCCCAAAAATCTCTATTAAAAGTAACAGCATATCCTCGTGTAAATCCTAATATTCCAAATTTTCTATATATTATTTGAGCTGTTTCTTTAAAAGATAAAACTTTTTCTCTATGAAATTGTTGAACACATTTAATATTATCGAAAGGTACTGAGAAAAATAGAGTAAAACTAATCTTAAATAAATAAGTTGTTATGTTGTTTATGTTATTAGTTTATACAATCCTGCGTAACATCCACAAGTAAAATAAATGAGTCCTCTATGTTTGTGTTTCCATAACTCGCTTAAATATTTTTCTGCATGGTAATAAAATGAAAAAGAACTATCAAAATGCAATTAATTTATTAAGTGCTAGTAAAAAGATTAATATTATTTACTTACATTGCAGTGTTAGGAATTATATTCAGTAAACTAGGTAAAAATCCTTTAAAGAGTCCTCGGATTCTTTCTTCTTTTATTATTTTAAATGATGTTTGTATTATTGAACGATATTGATTAGGAAATGTCTGTTCTCTACACTTAAAATTAATAATTTGTTATAAATCAAAAATTAATCGCTACTATTTTCTAAGAAAATTACTTTTATTGTATCTAAAGGTTGTGAAACTAATGAAGCACAAATTCCTGCTAAAGTACTACAAAGTATATTACTAATCCAATCAGTCATATACAAATATTAATAAATAAATTATATAATTATATGTTTAATTTGTTAATTGTTAAATTTGAATCAGCATAAATAATTATTTATTAAATAACTTATTATGTTACTTGGTATTTTATTCTTATTTTAAATAACAAAAAAATAATTATATATAATAAATGAATACCAATTCTAATAATCAAGAAGCAAAAAATTACTTACAAAATAATATCAAAGTCACTCTAGAGTCCTTAGTCTCCAGTTTAATTAAAGAAAAACCAAAAGACCCTGTAAAACTACAATTAAAATTAACAACACTAACTAAACTAAATAAACTAAATTATTTTATCATAAGAAATACTTACGATTAATTTTTATAGAAACTTTATATGATAGATTGGCTAACAAAAAATGCTTGCGAAAGTTCTTCATCTAATGGTAAAAAAGACCCTTCAAACAATAATTTATCAACAGACTTCCAGGATAAAAATCTTTTCCATAGAAGATTAATAAAACCAATATGCAAAGAATATTTCGATGCTAGATATGCTAAAAGTTATGAATGCGAGTTATGTAGAGATGTTTTATATGATCCTGTTTACTGTTCAGACTGCAACGCAATGTTTTGCAGAATTTGTGTTGCTGAGTTTAGACAAGTGTCTGAATCCCATACTAAATCAGAACCTAATAAAAAATATGATTTATTAAACTGTGACCATGAGAAAGTAAGTGATAATATTGATCGTCGTGATAAAGAAGAATTAGGAAAAATTAAGCTTTATTGCTATTTTAATTGTAACGCAAATTTAAATCTACTTAATTACGCTAGTCATTTCAAAGTTTGTAAACAAGTAAACGGAAAAGGTTTAACAGGTCCATCTCATTCTCACGATGAAAAAGAAGGGGATAAAGTGTTTAATTTCGGAGGCTCTCCCGTACATTCTCACATTCGTACAAATGATATAGATCATATAGACAATAATAATATTAACACTAATAAATATAATAAATTATACGAAGAGTACATAGAAAAGGAAAAAGAAGCAAATATGTATAAAATTGAAATAAATAAACTTAATATTGAACTCGAAAAGGAAAAAAAGAGAACTGGTGGTTCTAAGAAGAATATTAGTCAATACGCTACATTCGTTGAAAATCTATTAGAAGATGAAATATCAGTTAAAAAGGCTGTTTATGCAAATATCAATTCTGATATGACAGTACTTGATCTTAATAATAAAAACGTTAATGACGGATTTTTCGAATGGCTCTCAAAATGTGATTTTCTTAATAATTTAACAAGTTTAAACTTGTCTACTAATCAATTTGGTGATAAGGGTATGGAATTTTTTTCAAAGTGTCATTTCCTTCAGAAGTTAAATAATTTGGATTTATCTTCAAATAATATAAGTTCAAATGGAATCCATTCTCTATCTAGGTGCCCATTCCAAAATGTCCACAAACTTAATCTCTCTCAAAATCTAATTGGAAATCAAGGTATAGATAATCTATCTAAGTGTGCTTTTCAAAATATATTAAGCTTAGACTTGTCTCAAAACAAAATTGGAAAAGATGGAATACTATCACTAACCAATTGTAATTTTCTAGAAAATATTACATCACTCAGTTTATCTGCAAATATTTTTGGAAGAGATGGTATTGATATTTTAGCCAAAAGCACTCACTTTGGAAATTTAACTAGTCTTGATTTATCAGAAAATAGATTAGGAAAAGAAGCAATAGAAAATTTATCTAAGTGGACTTCATTAGTTAATATAACTAGTTTAAACTTATCACGAAATGAAATAAGGAATGATGGCTTAATGTTTTTTTCTAAATGTTCATTCTTGACTAAAGTAAAAAGCTTAGATTTGTCTGAAAATCAGATTGGAAATAGTGGAATAGAACATCTGTCCAAGTGTGAATTTCTACAAAACGTCTATATGCTTAATTTATCTAGAAATTTGATTGGAAAACTAGGTATTGAACATTTATCAAAATCAGTTAATCTAAAAAGTGTCCGTGACCTAAATTTATCTCAGAATGAAATACAATTTGAAGGAATTGCCCATCTTGCCAAATGTGATTTTATTGCAAATTTGACTAATCTTAACTTATCTAACAACATTCTTGGAAATAATGGAGTTGAGAACCTTTTAAAAGGTGATTTGAAAAGTTTAAATTGTCTCGATTTATCTAGTAATCAACTGTCAGAGAAAGCAATAGAATTTTTAGCCAAAGGAGACTTTAGTAATTTAACAAGCCTTAATTTAGCATCGAATAGTATCGGTGACGAAGGTGTAGAAAAATTAATCAAGTGCAGATTTAATAATGTATCTGTACTCAACCTATCCCAAAATAATTTAGGAAAATTAGCTATTGAACATCTATCACAATGTCAATACTTCAATAATCTAACTGTTATCGATTTATCTCAAAACGAAATTGAAAATGAAGGTATACTTAACTTATCCAAATGCAACTTTCTTACTAAGGTAACTACTCTAAAATTAGCTAGTAATAATATTGGAGATAAAGGAACTGAGTATTTAATCAAGTGTAATTTCTTTACTAAAATTACTGACATTGACTTATCTCAGAATCAAATTGGAGATGAAGGTTTAAATAATCTAGCTAAATGTACTTTCCTTAGAAATGTAACAAATCTTGTATTATCAGAAAATGAAATTGATAGTGAAAGATTAGAAGATTTATCGAAGTGTTTCCTTAAGGCTAAGATCTTTATTTAACTTTAAATCGTTTTTATATTTTATTTATTTTTATAATTTTTTAATTTTAAATTTTGTATTATTATAATAATCGTTTTATATTTTATTACATTAAGTAATTTAATTTATATATTGTATTTGTAATGTTATTATAATATATGGATAAACTAGTTAAAGATAATACTAATACTGATGATTATAATTACTTTAAAGCATTAATAGAAGACTTACTATCGCAATTCTTTTTAAAATATGAATATATTTTAAATAAAGAGAAAGCAATTAAGGAAAATGAAAAGGAAACTATTAACTCTAACTGTATTGATAAATATATAAGAAAGTATAACATTTCTAGTATTTCAAACAATACAAGCAATATAATCGATATAAACAATAAAACTAAATTTGAATTATTGTTACTAAAGAACTATACTCAGGAATCTTCTCAATTATGTGGCTATCATGCTTTATTTAATGCGCTTAACTACATAAAAAATACTTAATTGCCGATAAGGATTTGAAAGAATATTATTTACTTAATATGAATTCACCTATTAAATTTTGGCAATTCTTCAATAAAGCTAAAGATTATTTATTAAATAGTAATGAACTACCAGATTACGAAAAAGATATAATAAAGCATGAAAGACCATTAGAAAGGCCTCAATTAATATTATTTATTCAAAAATATCCAAAGTTGATTAACCAAATTAGTAAATTAAGAAGTTGTGGTTATGAAGTGGATGTTTATACATTATTTTATGGTTTTGGAATTCTACAAGGAATGACTTTACTTGACATTATTGACGTTCAAACTTCTTTTGATAATTTCAACATGAACAAAAAACAAAATAAAAACACAGTAAATTTCATCTTCTTAGGTAGTACAACTCACTGGACTGTTTTAGTAATCGAAAATAAATTAATTAATAACTCAAATAATGTAACGTTTACTCATATTGACTCTTCCAATCTTAATTATTATCAATTTAAAAATGAAACTGACATACATAATTTTGTTGAAGATCTTGAGGAAACCTATTTGATAAAGTATAAAAAGAAGAAAACGACAGAATTTAAAAAATCAATGTTTAGACAATTTATAAAAGATATCAATGATCTTCTTATTATAATATACAAAATAATACATGAAGATTTTTCTTTATACTCTCTTCATATTGAAAAAACATTAGAAAACATGTTGTCTTCTTTTGAAGACTGCTTTAAATTACTGCTAGATAAGGAAATTATGTATAATTTTGAAAAAAGAATGATTGATGATAAGAATTATTGTATAACAAAAGAATTATTTAATAGATGGTTAATGCAAGAATATCATCCGGTTATATTAGAAGAAGATTTATTGAAGTCGATTGAGTTGTTTATATTTTGTGATAAGATTAAAGAGTTAAAGTCATATGAGAAATTTGTGATATGGATAAAGTTCTGTTTTAAATTAAAAGAATTAATTTTAAATAAAGAAATTTATGTGAAAACTGAAGAGAATTTTTTTTCTGTTGTACTAAAGTTTTATGATTTTCTTGATAAACTTAAACAATTAATTGGAATTAGCATATAATAAGTATTGAAAAAGTGTTGAATAAGTATTGAATAATATTAAAATAAAAATTCAACCTAAATTCAGTATAATTCTTACTAAATTGATTAAATTTACCTAGTAAATTTAAATTTTAAATCATTTAATTATTTAATAATTTAAACATTTAAATTTATATTCTATTAACTCTTTATATTTAAATTAATCATTATTAACATTAAACATAAATATTATTAAAATATTATTATATTAAACATAAATGATTCAGGAAAAAAATGTCCCAGATTGGCTAGCAAGTGAAGTAAGCTCTTACTTATATATGAACGGAATGGTAATCAATAATAAAGAGACACCAGGAGTAGTACATGTTCCAATTTCAATATTCCCTTCACCAGTCCCAAAATCATTATTCGATAAAATAGATTTTTATCAGATTGCCTTCAACAAATTAATAGATAGAATGTCCAGGAATCAAACATTCCTTGTTGATTCTCTTAAAGCGTAAGTTAGTTGATTTAACATTAATACATTAATATCATTTATTATATTATTATAGTATTGCAGAGAAGGATAATTTTGTTAAAAAATTCCTTGATATTTCCATCAAAGTTTCAACATTTGAAAAAAAGCAAGTAAATTGTTTAGTTAAATATTTAAAAGAACCTTCAATTAGGTATATTCCGAAATGATTTCATGGTTGATACTACTAAAAAGTTTATTTCTCAAATTGAAATTAATACTATTGCTTCATGTTTAGGATATTTTTCAGATAAAATGAGAAAATATTATCAAGACTTTTCTACAAGGTTTCCCCAAGAATACTCACATATAAATCTTGATAACCTTCCATTGAATAGACCTGTTAATATTGATAGTATTTCTGATTCTATTTTAGAAACAGTCAAGTTATTTAGCCCAAACGATTATAGAAATACTTTAATAGTATTCGTAGTCCAAGAAACAGAAAGTAATGAATATGATGCTAGAAGTATTCAAACTATGCTTTTTGAAAAACAGTAAAATTATTATACTAAAACAACAATAATTAATAACTTTTAGTAATTTACAAACTGTAAGAATGACTCTAAAAGAAATTAATAGAAACCATGAATTTGATGAAAATAAAAATATTCTTATAAACAAAAAGATAGTCAGCTTATTTTATTTCAGAGCTGGTTATTCAGAGTTAGATTATCCTGAAGAAGAGTGTTGGATGGGAAGAGAAGTACTTGAATTATCTACTGCAGTCAAATGTCCTAATATTAATCAATTCTTATGCACTTTTAAGATCTTCCAATATATTTTACAAAAACCTGATGTTTTAAAACAGTATATATAATATATAATAATATTTAACTTTCTATATAGATTTATTACAGATGAATCAATTATTTCCGATATCACAAGATTCTTTAAAAAAATTAATTTCCCTGCAGAGATGGAAGAAAGTGAAAGAGACTTTTTATACGTGGAAATCAAAAATAAAGTCGAAAATTATATTGTTAAACCTCAAAAAGAAGGAGGAGGTCATAACTATGCAGGAAAAGATATCCTTGATGTTTTAGATAAACCAGAAATAATGAATAATTCAATTATTCAAGAAAGAGTAAACCCTCCCGAGAACGAAGCATATATTTTAAGAAATGGTAAACTTTCTAAGGAAAAGTGTGTTAGTGAAATCGGTATTTACGGAATTATTATATCTGACGACACTACAGTGCATATGAATAAATCAGCAGGCTATTTATTAAGAACAAAACTTTCAACATCAAATGAAGGAGGTGTAGTTATGGGAGCTTCTGCTATCGATACTCCTTATTTAGTCGAAGGTCAATAATAACTTTTCTTGTTTAGTTTACTTATTTAACTTAAACATATTTTTTAATTTTTATTAATTTAATTTATAATATTTGTTAATACTTATAGTTTTTACTTTAATACTTTAATATAATTTTCATTTAAATTAATATCAATTAACTATATATTTTATCTAATTGTTTATTCATCAAGTCAACTTCCTTTGTTACATAAAACTCGGACGCTTTTAATAATTCATCACTTATTGCATTTATAAAGTATTTCTGCATTTAAATGAAATTATTATTAAAAATATTTATATTCTACTTACATTAATATACTCATCTAATTTAAATAAATATTCCATTAAGTTTTCTTGATAACATCCTTTATCTGCTAACTTATTATAGATAATAAAAAACACATCACATAAATTATAAATAACTTCTGTATAATCCAAATCAAACGACTAACTTTATTATAATAGGTTATAATTACACAAACACTTCTTGTATAGAGCTTAAAATAATTAACTGTTGATCCTGACCAAGCCTTTGCTAATTTTTGAGTAAAGTCTTCAAGCTTAAAATCTGTTACTTTCTTTTGTTTTAAGTCCATTTGAAAACTTAAATATTTATTAAAGTCTTCCCAAAATTTAAGATCACTTTCAGTTTTATAGACAGAGTAATAAAATTCTTTTAATGTTTTGTATGTTTTATTATTGTCATAATCGGATTTATTAAGGAATTTTAATTTAAGTCCTTCATTCTTCATTAATGGAGTTATATCTGTTTTTTCAAATATTTTATATAGGAAGTTTTTTTGATTAGTTTGCTTTAGGTATATTTCGTGTTCGTCAAAAACTTTAATTCCTGTTAAGATCTAGAAAATTAGAAATATGAATTAACTGAAAGAATTGTATGTAAAAAATGTATATGAAAATGAAAGTAATTTATTATAAATTTTATATTACTGTTTTCATTGAGTTATTTAAATCGATAACTTTACCTAGACTTAGTCCTAATGACATATAATTCTCTAAGCTAAATTAATTTATATTTTAGTTATTATTTGAATATACTTTTGTCTATATTCTGTTTTATTGTACATTTCTTCAAATATTTCTTTACTTATTTTAATAATATCTTTATATAGTTTAGTTGTGTTTGACTTATCGAAATATAGCTTAATTTCTGTTATTTGAACTTGGCGATCTTTAACTAATGACATTATTTTATTTTGTAATTCTAGTTGTTTGCTTAAATCTTCCATTATTTATTGATTTATATGTTTTTGAATGTTTTATTATAATTTATGACTTTTTAATAACTATTACTATTACTAAATAATAAATTATTTTTAATATATTATATTATATGTGAATGTTATATAATATAAATTTAAAATAAGAAAATGGGACAGAAACAAGGAAGTGGATCAAATTTAAAACAAAGTATTAGAGAAGAAAATAGTAATTAAGAATTAGTTTAACAAATAGAATTAACCAAAAATAGTTTCGAATTCGCATATGTTGTTGGAAAAGGAGGTTTCGGAAAAGTATTAAACATTCATAAACTCTAATAAAATTAATAGGTATGGAAAGTAGTTTATAAAAAATATAAAAAACAATACGCATTAAAAGAAATGTCAAAAGCAAAGATCGTTGATAAAAAAAGTGAAAAATCAGTAAAATATGAGCGAGAATTGCTCGCAAGAATAAAACATCCGTAATACAATATAAATCCAATATAATTTATTTATAATTTAGGTTTATTATAAATATGCAGTATGCCTTCCAAGACTTCGAAAATTTATACATAGTATTAGATTTATTAACTGGAGGAGATTTAAGATATCACGTAAGTAGAAAGAAGAAGTTTTCAGAAGAACAAACAAGTATTATTAGTCTAACATCATATTAGAATTTTTCATGGCTGGAATAATACTAAGTTTAGAACATATACATAACAAAAATATCATTCATAGAGATATAAAACCAGAAAACTTAGTTCTAGATCATTTAGGCTATGTAGGATTAACTGATTTCGGTATAGCTAAGATATATCAAAAAGAAAACTCTTCAGAGACTTCAGGGACTCCTGGATACATGGCCCCGGAGGTAATGTGTGCTCAGAATCATACTATAGCTGTTGATTATTTTGCACTCGGAGTTATTGGATATGAGTTTATGATGGGAAAGGTAATGAAAATATATAGACATACATATAATACTAACATAATACTTACATAATACTTATATAATATTAGAGACCTTATCTTGGAAAGAGTCGAAAAGAAATAAAAGAACAAATAATGTCAAGACAAGCTGCAGTCAAACCAAATGATATTCCAGAAGGTTGGTCTCCTGAAGCAGCTGACTTTGTAAATAAAGTAGATAGTATTTTAACATATAGTTGCTTCAAAGAAAACCAATAAATCGTTTAGGATTACGTGGAGCCGCAGAAGTAAAGGACCATCCTTGGTTTAAAGACTATCCATGGAAAGACTTATGTGATAAAAAAATAGCTCCGGCTTATATACCGAAAGTAAATAACTATTAACTTAATATTAATAATATTAAATAGAACGGAGATAATTTTGATAAACGATATTGTGAACAGCCAGATAATATAGGACAAGAAACTAAAGAAAGATATGAAAAATACTTAAGAGAAGAGTCAACACAACTTATATTTAAAGATTTTTACTTTGTAAATGAAGAACTAGAACCAAAGCCTTTAATTAAAAACCCAAGTCCTCTTGTCAATAAATCAATAAAAAAAGAGATTTACAAAAAAGACATCTTAAAAGAGAATAGTTCATATACCATAATTAAAAAGGATAATACAAAGACTTCAAGTCTAATACCAAGTTTAAATGTTGGAAACATGTTTGAAAAAATGAAAATGGAAAAGTCGTCAAGTGTGATTGATAATAGAATGATAAAATTAAAGAAGAGTACAAATTCATTCTCGACGTCATCTTTATTAAAAAATAATAACAATAACTATAATAATAGAAATGTAAGTGGTATATCAAATAGCGGCGCTGTAACTAATAGACAAATGAGTAATGTATCTAATAATGGATCTATGACAAATAGACAAATAAGTAATATAAGTAATAGTGGCTCTGGAAATGCCTTAGGAACTGGATCTTCTGTAATATCTATGCATAAAAGAACTGGATCTTCTTCAACTAGTGGATCTTCTTCAATGATAAAAGCATCTACAATAAGACCACTGTCATTGTCGATTAAGTATAAGTAAAGGAAACTTCATATTTTAATTTTACTATGAAAAATAATGTATTTATGTATTTATAAAATATAAAATTTATATGTTTAATAATATTTTAATATTTAGTTAATTAGTATTAGTATATAAGTTATCTATATTATAATTTATTATATATTGTATAATGTAGTTCAATTTTCTAAGGTACAATTTATAAATTTAAATTCTTAATATTTAGTAAGAGAGTCGTATTTAAGCTTTAGTAAATAGTTTGTTAGATTAAAGTAACAAGGAAATATTTAATTCTAATCATTAATTTTCAAAACATTAACAAATTAATTATTATAACCTAATTTAAAAATATATTATTATCAATACAAATTAAAATAAATAAAAATTAAATAAAAATCCGAACACCGAGAATTGAACTCGGGACCCTCTGATAACCATGTTACCTCTACAGTCAGATGCTCTTCCAGCTGAGCTATGTTCGGTTATTATGTTATTTACAAAACAATCATTTAAATATAGTAAAATATAAGTTAGCATATAACATTCGTTATTAATTATCAATAATAAATAAACATTATTAATGAATAATGAAATAACCGAAAAAAGTAAAGATAATTTAGAAACAAGCAATCAAGTATTAGAAACAGCTGATTTAAAATTAGAAAGATCTTTATATCCTAATCAAGATAGTAAAGCTAATCAAAATCACATAAAAGAAGAAGATATGCAAAGCAATAAATATATTAAATTAAATGATTTACCTAGAGAAGAAGTTACAATGGAAAATAATGAAAGTCAAATGCCGAATAATCCAAGAAATCCTGAAGAAGATTATATAATTGGTATGGATATTAAACAAAAGTGTACTAATATATTCTTTAATTATGCGAAATATTCGCTTGAGTTAAAAGAGTTCTTTGTGTCGAATCAAGCTATAATAACTTTATTAAAGAAAATTAATATTTACTCAAAAATACAAAAGTCCGAACTCGATTTAATACTAAACAAAGTAAGCACAAATTCATGTCAAAAACTTACTATAGTAGAATTTATGAATTTTCTAATACTACTCACAAAAAAATTATACCCGAACGATTATTGTGAAGATCAAATTTCTACACTCATCTTTGTTATTAAGCAATATTTCGAACCTCTTTCTAATTACATTGAGAATAAACAATTTAATCCAAATATAGTAGAACATGTAGCTCCTCAAAATAATGTTTTTCATCAAAAAATAATTGAAACTGCCTTTAAAACTATAGAAAACAATGTAATATTAATAATAAGAGATATACTACCTGGAGTCAAAACAATTTATCAGTCATATTTTTATTATGAATGTCACAAAGTAAAAAACAAAGATAAACTATTTTTTGGTTCGTTAAATAATCTAATAGAATTTTGTAGAGATTACGAATTAAGTCCTTATTTATTTGGGATAAATCAACTAGTTACTTATTGGAATTATATAATTAATCTAAAAACAGAAGATATTACAAATAATAAAGAGTACGAGTATTTAATAGACCCAAAAAAAGAATTGGGAGATCTTATGACATTATCAAAATTTTGTGCGTTTATTTTACATTTAGGAGTATTATATTATAATAAAAACAAATCGTTAGATATAAAGTCTATTCCGATATCGAATTCAGGTAAATAATTATTGATAAATATTAATTTACTAATATTATAGAAAAGGTTTTGCTATTTTTAGAAAATTTAGAGAGTTCGAAAGGTTTTAAGAACTTATCGTTAAAAATGTCAAAAACAAGAACAGTTAAACTTACTATAAAGCCAAACAATAATATTATAACCTTTGTAAGAATAAAATAAATTTATTACAAATTACTTATATAATTACTTTACTTACTTTATTAAATTTACTAACTTTTATTAATAGGTTACAAACGCAACTAAAACACAAAATAAAGAAAAATTCGATAAAGCCAAGTTACTTTCTAAATACAAAGACTCACAAAATATCAACAAAGAAACTTATTTAGAACGTGGCAGTCTTGAGAAATCTCAGCAAGTTAAAAATTTTAGCCACCTTCAAGATAGTGAATTAGAGCTTATATGGAAATCACTTTTAGTTAGTAAAGATACAGCAGAAAAGATACTATCTGATATATCAACTTACTATGAAATATTTTTAAACTATTGCGGTTATGGAGAAAAACATAATTATAATAAATTATCTTATTCAGGCTATGTTAAATTCTTAAGAGATTGTGACTTAGTTTATGACCCTGTAGTCGATCATGAAAAAGATAGAATAGCTTCTATAGTAGCTGCAAAAGAAAAAGATATGAAGAAGAATTCAAACACATTAACAAAAAGTAAAAAAGCACTTAGTATGAGTATGAGGGGGACTTTTAATCATAAAACAGGAGCAGGTAAAGGAGGCAGAATCTTAGAAGCGGAATTAAATGTACTATTTCAAAACTTGACTGGTGTTAAGAACTTTGATGTTCTTGATGAAAAAGCATTATCTCATACTAATAAAACTTTTAATAAAATGTATGATAGTACAGCAAAAAATATAGTCTTGGCAAGAAGTTCATGTTTGGAATCATCTCATAATATTATATATTCAAAGATGGATTTTAGATTGTTTGTAAAGTCGTTTGAGTATATTGCTAAAAAGCTATATGGACATAAGTCATTAGATAAGGCTGTGTTGTCTTTATTAAATAATGTAAGATAAATTATAGTTTAATTCTAGTTTAATAAAGTTAAATAGTTTACTATTATATATTTATTAATTTTCTTTAGGATATTGCTATATTTGTCAGAAATAACAACAATAGTTTTTCCAATAAAAGATATATTACTAGTTATTTGAAGATATTACAAGAAGAGGAAGTCATAGAATACTTAAAAGAAATCTATTCACTGTTACTTCCACATTATGAAACCTATTGTGATAGATTTAGTTTTATAAGCTTTGAAAAATTTGTTGAGTAAATATTGTTAACATTAACATTAATATGTTTATTAATCATATTTATCATTTATTAGGTTTTACAAAGACTTTAAAATATTTCCTGATAATATTACAATGATAACAATGAAAACTATTTATTATTCGTTAGCTGAATTTACTGAAGAGAATATAAATGAGCAGACAAATAAAGTTTTAGGTAATTAAATAGATATATAATAAACTTAACTTAACTATAAAATAGAAACAATAACTGATCTTTGGAATAAGGGAGATGAAAAAGGAAAAACACTATGTCCTCAGTTTTACAAGAATAAAACTGAATTAATAGTGAAACATGCAACAGAAAGAGAAACTATAAATTATGATCTATTTTTAAACTCGATAGCATTATCTGCATTAGTAGGAAATGATCATTTACAATGTAAAAATATTGAAAAGATAAATAGATTACTTATTAAAATGAGTATATCAAAAGGAATTGATATATCGCAGAAGAAAAGTGGAAAAACATTGTAAGTATTAATAGTAATTTTGTAGTGTTTCTGAAAGGGATTTTAGTAACCAACTTACAAAATTAAAGAATAAATATAATCTTGGAGAACTAACAGAGAAATTTAAAGAAAAAGACCCAACATTTGATATAATGTTCGGGTGTAAATAAATAATATACTTTATAATATATTAATAATTTTACTTTTTTCTATTCAATCTCATACAATAACTATAATAATTACTATATAAGTTATTTATTTTATCTTTAATAATTTTAATAATTAATTCTAATATGAATTATTCATATAGTGCTTATTCAGCTCATAAATATCGTAATAAATCAAACAATCAAAATAACAGTTCTAAAAACTTATCAAAGTCTATAATCGAAGATACAAAAAACACAACAAGGCCCTCTACAACTATTTTAACTAATAAAAAAACAGTACCAGGATTAAACTTCAAATCTATGAATAGTAGTATGATTATGAATAAGTCAACAAGTGTATTAATAAATATAACCATATTATAATAGAGGGGTAAACTTCTGTTAGAATCAACAACAGAAAGAAAAAATTACTCATCAAAAGTCGATTTGATTAATAATAGAATAAAGAAATTAAACGATCAGCAAAACTTTATTAAGAAAAAAGTTGATTTACTACAAAATAAATATGTTAAAAATGTATTGATTAAGACAGAAAAAGTTGAAGTAAGTAAAAGGGGTCTATATAATCTTCTATATAATTTTATATAATCTTCCATATAATTTTATTTATAATCTTCTATATAATTTACAATATAAACTCTTCTTTTAGTTCAGCAAAGTGTTATCAAAATCAAAAATAGAAATACAAAACAGTACCGAAGAAAAGAAAAAACAAATACTAGCTGAAAAAGAAAGAAAAAGATTAGAAAAAGAAAAGGAAGAATTTAAAAAATCTAAAAGAGTAATTTTATTAATTTTATTAATCTTTAAATAAAATTGAAGAAAGGTTATAACTCTATAAAAAACGAACAATTAATGAATATCTCTGTTGCTAGTCAATTTAACTCACACAATCAAAACATGAATAACTATAAATATTTGAAAATAAAACAAGTAATAATATAATTTATTATTGGTTAATTAGGATAATATACAAGGCAAAGCTAAGATATTTAAAAAGCATTTAGAAATTGAAAATGAAGCAAAAAATAGGTTTGTACAAAGATTAGAAAAAGAACAATTAGAAAAGGAGATGCTTAAAAATAAAGTTTGTTATTCTTATTAATTTTTTTATAGATAAAAGATTTGGAAAAAGTAGAAAGTGAGTGTTTACAAAATTTAAAAAGGACAATTATAGAAAACAAACAGAAATTTGAAATGTTTAAAAATCATTTGGATTCTTCGTTGGATGGAGCATTAAATATAGATAAATTAATTAGTCCAAGTGGAACTAATGGAACATTGAATAAGAGTATAAATAAAAAAGCTGGTACTGGTACTTCAAATAAATTGATATCATATAAGAAACCTAGTAGACCTGGATCAGCAGTTACTAAAAGATAGAAAATTAATATATTAGTTTTATATAAAATAATATAATAAAATTAAAAATATATGTCTATTAACTGTTTATTTTATTCATAATAAATTAATAATAGTTTATTATTATTTAAATTCAAAAATATCATATAAAAAGAATTTATTTATATACATATATAATTCAGACTTTATTAAGGAAATAAAATAATAACTATTTATTCGAAATCAAAGTTATCTGATCGTTTGAAGCAAACATATCAAAACATGGATAAAGATTCGTCTTCTGAGATTCATCTAATACTATTCTTCTAGTTGAAGAACAGACTTTTCCATTAAGTTTTGCATATATCAGGCAATTAGCTGTATCAAGACATATCGAGACCGTATCACCATTTACAGGTTGGCAATTTATATAAGCCAAATAGTTAGCTGCACTACTTGAAATGTAATATATACCATTATTTAAATATAGTAACCAACTATTTGCTTTAGCAAAAAGACCACCCGCTTTATTCAAACCTGGTAGAGCAAAACCTAACATTAGATGACCACTTGTATTGATAGTATCAATTTTGATTGAATGTTCTTTAATTGTGCCGTCAAAAACTATTTTGTCTTTCAAATAAACTCCATCCCAGGCACCACTATTTCCAATTTTCTTAATGGTTTTATTATTTGTAACTTGAAAGTAACTTGCTTCAAATTCATTAATAGTTGAATTTATTAATACTTCTTTTGGGAGACTAGAATTAATATCTGAAATTTCTTTAATGAGTTTCTCAATAATTAGTTTATCTTCATCTATTCTTTTACAATTTACTTCAGTTTTTTTTTTATCTTCATCTATTCTTTTACAGATTTCTTCAGTTTTCTTTTTATCCTCATCTATTCTTTTACAGATTTCTTCAGTTTTCTTTTTATCCTCATCTATTCTTTTACAGATTTCTTTAGCTTTTTTATTCTCCTCGTCTATTCTTTTACAGTTTTCTTCAGTTTTGTTTTCATACTGTTCAATTCTTTTACTATTTTCTTCAGTTATGTTTTCATACTGTTTAATTTTTCTGCTAAAAGTTTCTAAGCTAATATTTACTTCATTTAGTTTTTCACTTAACTCCTTATTGACTTTATTTAAGCTATTATCTCTTGACTCAATCAGAATTTTAAATTCATTTAAACTATTCTCATGACTATCAACTTTAGCCATCACTCCATCAATAGTTTTTTCTAAATTTTCATAAGGAACATGAATTTCTTTAATATTTGTTTCTACACTAATAAGTTGAGCTTTAGCTAATTCGAGGTCTTTTTTAATTTCTTTTACAGTGTCAGATAATGAGTTAACAGACTTATTGATATCAATTTCTTTGGCATCACACTTTAATACAAGTTTAATAGGGTCTTTAGTTGATCCAAAAATGTTTCTTTCTGACTTTAAAGTAATACAAAGATGTTGATTGAATATTTCGATTATAGTGTTTTCTATTTGTTCAAATAAAAGATCAATAATATTTCTAGTATTCATATAAGCGCCCCAAATTGTACTTTCTTTCATTAATGTATCGAAGCTAAAGATCTTCTCCCAAAAATATTGATCAAACTCTCTGAATACTTGAAGGACTACTTTATTACTATCTTCTGAATAAGTTGAAAATATTATGGTATAATTCTGATTTTCCTTCTTGAAAGTCTTCTTAATAGGTTCTTTTAGTAAAACGTCTGGAGTAGTTGATTCTGTGTTCATTAAATGATTATTATTAATTAATTTTTCTGAGTGAATTTATATGCAAAGATAATTCCCAACTTTTGGTTCTCTGGTTTTTTGAATAGAATTTATCATATTATTTTAACATTAAATTATATAATTATATAAAATCTTATTTATTTGAAAAAATATTATAATTAATATGCAATTATACACTAACTATATAAAACAATTTAATATATACATTTATACATTTATATATTGTTTATTAAAATATGGGGATTGGGGATTGGGGATTGGGGATTGGGCCCAATCCCCAATCCCCAATCCCCAATCCCCAATCCCCA
>Ga0100378_1001732_pt1 | contig 22454 bp, 17 predicted proteins | sample CryGeymeta201502_FD_81535 | JGI IMG/M metagenome (GOLD analysis project Ga0100378, IMG submission 81535) | Groundwater microbial communities from Crystal Geyser aquifers in Utah, USA - Crystal Geyser metaG 2015-02 | ecosystem: Environmental > Aquatic > Deep subsurface > Groundwater | place: USA... | reverse complement strand
TGAGCCTCAGTATGATTCAATCAATATAATGCTCATGATCACTTGTTAGTTTTGATAAGAGGAATGCTTCTCATCGTAATCTCGGATCTGATTCTTCTGAACTCGGGCTTTTTGACTTCGGTTTATGCCACCATATAGGACTACCTATTGACACTCCCTGCAGCTTTTCCGGATATATCTCTCTGGTAAATGGTCTGCAGTAAACTAAATAACGCTAAATGATACACTTCAGGCTGGATGGGTTTGTTAGGGACAAGAGAACTTTTGAAACTATTGGTATCAGCTGCTCTTTGATTCATCAGTTAGTTTATGTTGTGTTCCCCGAACATCTTGAAATCCCGTTTGCAGTTGTTGATTTTTATGCTGCTTTCTTGCTTGGTGATGCTTCCGATGTTCTTGCCGTAGAGAGTTGGTTTCCATTCCTTGAAAAAATGACCTGCTACTCCAACATCGTAATTCTATTTTGCTGTTGACTTGTAGGAGTTTTCCTTGAACTGGGGTGCTTCGATAAGACCGTTGGTGTTCCACTGAGGCATCCTGCCGGTTCTGTTGAGTGGCCTTAGTTTGAAGTGAGCATCGACGTATCCAATATCGATCTCTGCCTCTCTAATATTTTTTTGCGGGTTGGTTCTTGAAGGTTGAGGGACTGAATAAGACTCTTCGAACCAATTACCTAAATAAATATTGTTATACCCATTCTAACTCGAGGGTTGTATCCGTCACAAATTTGGTGCATCTTTTCGAATAGAAATAGAATATCGAAGCCTTAAGTATATAAAATTTAAAAATCAGGTGAAGAGCAAATTTTTTAATCTCTAGTTTATAACTACCTTGTTGCCTTCTTTTTCTCCGCTCACATACCTGCTTTCATTGTTTTGAGTGAATTGAGATTCGGTTCCTGTGTGCCTGCTCTGGCTCATAGTTTCTGCTCTATGGGCTTCATATTAGGTCCTTTGCATCAAGCCCCACTTTCTATCCCTTGTGTGGGCCATCAAATGTCGATATTTGTTTTTATGATCAGCTTATGTTTCGAGGGGCTCGACCGTATCATCCTCCTCTTCTGAAATTTATGTAATTGATTCAGCATGATTCTCCAAATATTTTGCATAGGGGAGAGCAGCAGTAGCATGCTAGAGTTTATTAATGTTGGCCAGGTTTTTATTGAAAAGGATTTTTAATGAGGTAATTTCTTAATTAAGGTTTCGGCATTTGCTTTTCTATTCTTACATACGAGACTCAAAACGATTCAAGATCTCCTTTTGCGGCTGAGGATCCTACTCTTATTATTTACTCTTGAGATGAAGGCCATATTCAGGCTTAACCTTTTTCTTCAAGTATTTCTGTTTATTGTTAAAGTCCAGTTCATACTTGTCTTTTATCTAACCCAAAAAGTCTTTTTTATTTCGATGCAGAGCAATTATTTACATCTGGAGTGCTAGTTACTCTTAATTTTGCTTTGAAAATTAAAATCTTTGCTGTTTGTTCTTACCAATCGCCTGCTTGAAGTCTACTTTTGGACGTTGCTTCTGTTCCTTTACCGGCTTTTAGTGTTCACTTATACTGGCGTGCTTTTTAGCAGTAGTATGAACGCTTTCTGCTTTTGCACCTTCTCTGTGTTTCTGGACTTTAGGAAGTGCATAAATTTTGTTATTTTTAGTGATTGGGGTTGTATCAGTCTTGTTACTTCTCATCTCGACTGAGAGCTATTGTCGAGACTTTTCTTATTTGTCACTTTTTTTTGCCTATCTTATCTCGTTGTTGTGACTCTGATATTCTTGATTTTATGACCGAACCAATCTTCTTACTGGCTTGAAAAATCTGTCCACATGCTGATTTTGAGGAATAACTCCCATCTTGGCTCCTCTTTTGATGGCATTCATATACATATCCTCCTTTCTGCTTCCTACATTTGCCACTGAGCTGCTAATATGAAAATCGCTGGCTTCCTGGCGTGATTTCATACCCTAAGTTTGAGGAGGTTATTCATGCCTGGAAACATTAACTTCGGTATTTAGCTTGGACCTTCGATTACCTTTGCTGTGAGGGATTTGGGGAAGCTGAGTGATCGGATTGAGTTGTTGTAGTTTTTGAAGAGCACTTTTATCCCCATTCAGCATGCTTTGATAGATGTTGGCGATTTAATTGTTAGCCATAGCGAAGTCCTCTTCCTGCATAAAAATTTATTATCTACTCAATATTTATACAACTTCCATCTTGTTGATCATATTTACTGTGCTTATCAGCCAGAAACAAAGAAATGAAGAGATTTCCTGAAAAAGATATTATTAATATTAATATTTGAAATGTCAGAAATGCTGGATTCGGACAATTTCGACATTGCTCTCTACCTCGCAGAAGTCTGTAAAAAGCGTCACGGGTATTACGAGGATGACAGCGATACTTTAGAGATCGATTTTATCTAGCTCGAGAAAAGATTAATATAAGCTCAGGGTATCCAAGAACGCACATGTGAACAAATCGTGGAATTTGTTGACCAGAACAGATAGAATTTTTTGGAGATCAATGAGAAATTGGACAAGATATAATCCAAGATAGCCAAGAGTGAAAATATTCTCAAATTGTTGGGGAATCGCATTGACGAGTATAAATCCGAGTATTACTTGACATAATCGACAATCCAAAAATTTATTAATGAGTATGAACTAAGACTGATCAAGTCGCAGCTCATGGGATTGGCTCGATCAGAAGCTTCCTTTCTCCTAAAATTCAACCAGCAATTTGAGCTCATCACGAATAAAGGTATCATGGAGTTGAATCTCGCCCAAAAATACTTGATTGCAAGGTTCACCTACAAACTATCGTCCATTATCGCTCTTTACGATCATCATATTGTCAAGGAAAACATGCCTGAAGCTGTTGAAATTGGAGAGATTGTGGTTAATTTGGGAGATGAGTTCGAATTTTATCTGGGAGAACAGCTAGCCAAGTACCAGAGTTTGGCACTGAGAAGCAGGGACGAGGCTGAGAGATAAAAAATAGGAGATATTCTCAACCAAATACGAGGCTGGTACGTCAATCTTGGGAAAAGCGAGGAGTATTACAAAATGATATAGAGAAACACAGTAGAAAAGGAAATTCAAGCTGGATAGAAACTCTTACTTTCCAACAAAACTTCCCTCCTTTCTGGCAAAGATTCCCAACATATGTAGTCAGTTTTCTCGAGAATATTTGCAGCAGTGTCTACCTTCCCATAATCCTATCCAATACAAAGGCTATAGAATCAGCTATTATCTTTCTTCAAAAAGGAGGAGCTAAAGTTTCTCTACACTTATGCCATGCCCATCTTCCCTTTGGCTTATCGCTGCTACTTCTCAGCAATAGAGTCATCTAACATGAGCAGTAGGCTAAAGGAAGAATTAAGATAGCATCATGGATGGAATTTAAAGATGTGGACGCATGTGCGAGTCAAGAATATTAGTGATCGATCCAACAACGATCACGATATACTGAAGTGGATAGATATAATATTCAAAAGTGCATGTATGCTTCCTGGAACTCTTTCTGAGTTTACTCGATTGATCTTCAAGATCATCAATCGCTATCTGAACAAAGTAGTCTGTCAGTAGTTTTTGGCATCTACTTTTAACCGCCTTGTAGAGCAACAATGCTCAGTTGCTTCTGCTCTCAGATAAAAAGTGGTATCTGTCATTCCAAATGGATAAAAGGTTGCTAATAAACTTCATGAAAACATATCTAACTAATTCAGACAGGCCATCGAAGCTATTTTAATTAAAAATTTGAATAACATATGCCACAGTTGTCAAGGTAGCCTGGAACCTCCTAAATCCTTCGTCAGCAAAATTATCAAAAGAGATAAATAGTTTATTCAAAATAACACAATTAATAAGCATGAAACTATTTTCAGAACTTTATAAGGATTCATTAAGAATAACTCAGAATTGAGCAGTAATTGTGTTGAAGTCATCAACAGTTTTGTGGAAAAAGCACTCGTCAAATATTATGATTCGCACTATGCACCCTAAATATTGGCCTACTCAAAAGACCACCTAATATATGAACAAATCAGCCTAGTCATGGAAGTCGTCGGAAGAGAAAGAACCACTCTTTTCAAATAGGATACCAAATGATAATCTATATGGTGTAGTTATTTTATGGTTAATCAAAGTTTTTCTACAGTGAAGGTCCATCCTTCAGGCAGCCCTTCCTTGAAGGGGTTGCAGGGGACGTACTCGTGATAAGTGTTAGTTCCCATGAAAGTGTCGAAGTGAGGGCTGCTGAAGGCTCGGTCTGTTTGACCTGTCTATAACGAATAGATGGTTTTGTTCATATCAGTGATAAAGCGGAAGGCAGGACTGGCAAAAGACGTGTACTTGTGAGCTGGAGGAGTAAAGATAGCCACATTAAGAGTGCGCGAGTTTCCTCCTGCTTTGTAACTTCTTCCAAAAAAGGCGTTTAATAAGGGAACCTATGAAAAAGGCATAATTGCGAACCTCTGACGATGAATGACACCCCATTGATAATCTTATATATTTTCGCTATTGAATTATTATTTGAGCTGCTCAGGTAATTTCTTAAAAGTCAATGCTATTGAAGTTTCACAAGGGTGAAGATTGGGGTATTTAGCAGTTTCTGAACTTTCGCAAATAGTGCGATCACCCTCCTAAAGTTTATTCTGGCCGAAGCGTTAAAGGAGCAGGAAGTAATAATTTTCGAAAAAGGCATGAGTAACGATTGATATTCTTTCCTGTTCGTTGAGTTAAGCTTTCGTCAGAAGGGAGTAATGATGTTCAGTCTCAAATACGTGATAAATGGAAGCAGGCACTGAAGTAGCAGTCATGTTGCAGCTCCAACCGACCAATTTTTCAGCCAAAGCTTCTGTTTTCGGATTTGCCCAGATGTGCTTGAATTAATTTAGTCTTGTCAAAAACTGAGGAAGGACATCGCACAGGAATTAGTCGACCTGGTCCAGTTGCATTTGCTTCATGGTCTCAAAATTGAATTTGTCTCCTTTTTTGATCTTATTTTTGATGAGGTTGTTGAGACGGTAGGCTCTGCCTGTGGTTATTTGATGGATGCTGGATCTGTGTTTGTAGTTGTTGGTGGCAAATTTGTTATTGGCCATTGCGAAATAGCCTTTCTTGGGATCGAAAACTGTGATTTTTTATTCCAGAGGTATCTCTTCAAGGAAGTCATATTAGTCAGAATTGCCGTCTTTGATGAAAGAACCCATTTCTGGAATTTTTCTGCGAGGAATGCCACCCACAGGAGCATATCCGTAACTGCCATTTGGGTAAATAAATACTGTATCGACCGTGGGGTGTAACATTTCTCGGTTGACATCCACAAAATCAGCAGCAGACTCAATGAGAAGTAAAGAAAGCATGCCCTTTAAAGTGCTTTTGTCTGGTCGGTAGTGAGTGGCAACAAGACTCAGAGTGTGATTGTGAGTGTATTTGGGAGGAAGTGGGTATCCATATTTCCAGTGTAAGTCCATAGTGATGCCCTCGATGACGACACCTCTATGAGTGTGATAAAAGATTTCCTATACAGGCTGTCCACCTCGAACTGAAATGACTTACTTTCTTTCTCTGAAGTTATGCCATTGATCTTTGAACATGTACTGCATAGTGCCGGAGTTGTTGCGGATAGTCTCGTAGTAAATATCCTTGTTATCAATATAGGCTGCTGTGGTACCCCAACAGATCTTGTCGGAGACTCCCAATGATATTGTGGGAATGCCATCAGGCATGACTCCAAACTTGCGAGAGACCGTTTAGTTTTTGTCATTTATTCGGACAACTTCGAAATGGTAGAAAAGGTTTGGAATCAGGCTGACAACATGAGGGTCATTGGCCAGGATAGGTTTTCCATGGAAAGTGTGCTCACCACCTACTACCCATCCATTGGAGCCTTGGCCCTCTACACCTCCTATCAGTTCAGGAATCTTCATGGAGCCAAGAGTCATGTTTTTACTGAGCCAGTGCTTTTTCAGCACTTCCAACTGTTCAGTATAGTTGTATTAAGCATACTTATTGTGCTATTTGAGTTCCTCATCGTTGACGATGGTGACCTCTCTGAAGAGATTCCTGCCGAAGTGCATGACCTTAGTGGCGAGGTCGAAGCCGACAGTCTCTAGCAATCTTTGTCGTGCGATTTCATAAAGCCAGTCGAACTCTAAAGCAAAGGAGATGAAGTAGATGGAAGAAAGACTGTTTTCAATTGTCCAGTCTTCCCAATTCAACCAGAAGAGATAAAACTCGAAGGGCAACATTTTAACCGAATTTGCATAGGCGTTGATCCCGTTAGCATAGGCTTGCACCAATCTGATAGTTTAATTGTCTGTATGTTTGAGGTTCTGAACCCCCATTTCATGGTACCCAATGTTTCTCATTTCCAAGTCAGTGGGGATAAGATCAGAGCCAAACAACTACGCTGTTCTACCTTCCATCAACATCTTTTTAAAGTAAAGAGTCCACATCCGATCTTGAGCCTCGGCATATCCTAGTGCAAACAAGATGTCTTCATACTCCTTGCCATAAATATGGGGAACTCCTTGTTTGTCACGTGCGATCGAAAATTTATAGTGTGTGTTGGGCAACTCCTTCTAGAGGAAGGTGAGCTTGTAGACGTAGAGGGCGAGTAGCAACCAGAAAAAGATGGCTAACTTGCTCATGATATGAAATATCAGAATAGATGGAAATAATAAAAAATCATTTTTTCGACTTGGCTACAGCAGTAGGAAATATAGTGTCCTCATGATTTTAGCTTGCGTTAGGAAGAGGGGGATGTTGTTCTAGGGCAGATATGGTCTTGATTCTGTTTTCGCGGGTCATTTTGAATAGTTTGCTTGTGTTGGCTATTTTATTCTTTAGGACCTCCTCTTTCTTGTAATAACTAGCAATATTATTCCCTACTCGCTTCATGCGCTGGTTTATCAGTTCTTTATTTAGTTTGTGATCATCGAATTACTTGCTTATTTGTTGGCTTGAGGCAGTCTTGGCAGTGGGCTCAGGATTGATAAGTTTTGGTTTGTTGATGATATGAGCTTAACTCTTGGAGCTGATACTGCTGGAACCTAGATAGCGGTTGGCTTTAAGAACGACCTTGTTGTTTGGTTGGGTTTTGAAGTGGGAAAGTCTGTTTTTTATCTGCATCGATATATTGTAGTCTCTCATCATACTATCTTTGCTTAGGGAAGAGCTCATTGTTTTTACTCTGTTTTTGATCCGATAATTTTCTTTTTCTTGCTCCACAATCTTATTTTTGGCATAAACTGACTTACAGGTTCTTGATTAGCTTGGCTTTTTAATATATTCCTTAACGCTACTTAGACTAGGCTTCGCATTTTTCAATTTTTCCAAAATCTTATTGTTGGCTCTCGCAATTTCTAAACTTTTGCTATTGTTCTTTCTCTCAAAATTATGCTGGTATCTTTTATGATGACTGTCTTTAAGGGTCTATTGAACTGAACTACTTCTACTATGCCTCATGATGCTGTTTATCCTACGTCGGTGGGCTTAGAAAGATATCTTTTGCTGATACAGTTGGTTAAGTGGAGGAATTTTCATCGATGCCGGCCTCATTATAACAATTAATTATATGGCAGAGGGCTAAAAACAATCTGTTAGACAGAGCTGTTTCCAGAGACTTAAGGTTTGGTTCATCCAACTGTCCTTCTGGAAAAAAATCATCATAATATTCACGCTCAACACCGTCATCCTGCTCATTCTCACCGATGCTATCATGCTGGTTCTTTTTCAGAAAATAAGCAACGACATCATTACAACCTCTAACTCTTAAAAAGAGCAGTTCAACGTCCTTTCCAATGACCAAATCGCTTCAGCCACTTCACGCATGATCCTGAGCCTTTTTGACTTTTACAGTAATCTTATGGCTCAGTTGATTAGCAGTTATGCCTTTTTCACACAAAACCCAACTCTTTTCACTTCCTTAGAGAGCACCAATCCTCAAAACCCTCAACTAGTTTCTTCTTTCAACCAAACATCTTTCAAGTAAGTTGGTTATTATGCCTATAGTAACTAATCTACTTTTGTCCCTTTACCGTTTATTGATGAGATGATTCCTTCTCTCATAACGGAAGCTTACTATGAAATAAGAGTGAAAAGACTCAATGTTTATGTTCAAAGCACAACCAACCCTGACGATCTAAGTGTACGAACTTTTCCTGCAAAGAACACATTCACAGTTCCTAGTAGCACTGAAATTGCTCAGCGATTTTATGGAGTAGCTGAAGGAACATACAATGTTACCCTACCCTATACTGACAGTCTGACGACCAATTAAAACAAAACTGTACTGACAGCCCTCAGAACAATCATTCCAGGAGGGAGTTACAACATTATGATGGAGATTGAAATGTTTGGATGGAGTTTTGGACAAACCCTCAGTCAACCTTACTACTTTCCTTCTGCATATACTGTCATGGTGGCTAAAAGCGGAAATAGCTTTGTATACTATTCAGATGTCCCCAGCAACTCTATTAGCCAAAACATCAGCTCATACTATCAGCTTGGAAATAATCGAATTACTGTCAACCTTGGAAACAATTCTGATGAAACCATCACCTATGTTAGCTCGACAGTGGGGCTATCTTCGGTTTATTAGTTGGGAAAAAATAGCATGATTAGTAACAGCTCATCAGATATTATCAGATGCATGGTAATTGTGAATGCTGCAGAAATTGAGGCCCCTGCCAATGCCATTCAGAGCTTTTTGGGAACAGAGTCAAACATCTTGACTGGAATCGTGCTATCCTGGAGCTTTATTATACTTTTGTCTACTGTGGCCCTGGCGACAGTGGTAGGCAACTACATCTTCTACAACTTAAAGATGCTGTCGACAAAGATGGACGAGTATATCCGCGACCCCGGCAAGTTCCACAAGATTGTCATCGAGCTGAAGGAACTTGAGCTCAAGGGTATCCTCAAACGCCTCAGCGACAACCTCATCGCCATCATCGAGAAGATCGAGGTCCGCAAAAAAGAGCGCAAGGATCGCATCAACCAGAACTACCACCCTCTAAGTGTTGGAGAGCCCAAGTTCCAGGAGCGCCAGCAGCTCAACGACTACTAAATTTTAGAAAAAATTAAGGCACAAGTAAGGAGCAGAGTGGAGGAGCTCAAAAAGGAGGAGGCAACAAAGGAAAAGGCCTAAAAGGAGGAGAAATAATAGACAGAGCTTCTTCTTCTAAACAAGTTATCATAGCCCCCGAAATTAAATTTAAAAAAATAGTAGTGATAATTCATCAAATAGCATCATCTAATTTTCTTTTGAAGCTATAGTTAATATTATTCCTGTCTCTTATTTACGTATCCATCACAACCTCATCTTTGTAAATATACGTTCCTTTTCCTTCCTCAACTCCTCGGTGCCAGCAACCTTCATATATTAACTCACTGTCTCGGTAATAATACTTGCCTCTTCCCTCAAATACCCCATCAAAAACTTCACCCTCATAAATGTCCCCATTTGGATATCGGATGGTGCACATTCCAAAGAGTTTGTCGTCTTGAAATTAGCCTTAATAGACAGTTCCATCGTTGTACTTGTAAATTCCTTTGCCTTCTTTTTTATTGTTGTGTACCTAACCGATGTAGTAATCGTTGTTTGAGAGAAATATCTCAGCTGAGCCTATAATATTATCGTTTCTCCAGACAGCCTTTAAGAACAGTTGGCCTGATGGATCTGTTAAACATCCCGAGCCATTTTTAAGACCATGGTTGAAACTACCTTCAAATTTATGTTTGTCCTAATATTCGATTGTCCCTTTCCCCTCCTTGTAGTTGTTGTGAAAATGCCCCTTGTACAGTTCCTTGTTTTCTGAGCAATAAAACTCTCCGTAGCCTTATTTGAGATCATTTCGCCACATTCCGACGTAGCAATCTCCATTGGCATAGTAATAGCTCCCATAGCCCTCCTTGACTCCCCCTTAGACTTATCCTTCATATCTTTCACCATTGGTGAAATAGTAATACCCCTGTCCAGTCATGTAATCATCCTTCCATGCTCCTGCAAAAATATCACCCTCAGCAAAGGTATATACCCCTAGACCTTATCTAAGATTTTCATGAAGTTCACCCTCATATTTGCTGCCGTCTTAGTATTCAACCACCTGTGTAGGACGACTCGTAATCATACTTTTAATTTCTCTTAGTTTAGAGTAGGGATCATCTTGATACTGTTCCTTTTGATGTTTCTTTGGAGAAGATATTCTAAGGTCAGATTGGTTCTCTCGGATTTTGATATAGCTGTTATTTTAATTTCCTTCTTCTTTTTGAGGGGTTACCTGGTTAGATTGAGTGTTGTCCTTGCTCATTCGAACTTTTGAGCATTTGAGCATTTAAGAATATTACTGAAAACATCGTTAATCTTGATTCTATCGAAGCATTAATTTTAGCTGTTAGCCGATTTAGGCATATTCCCGATATTGCTGGCATTCTATGTTTGTAATTTTTTACAATTGAGGTATTAGTCGATAAGATTCCAGTTGAAGTCTACATCAAATTGTTAGTTCATGCAATACAGTTAGAATTGGTTGTCTTCGACATCTACTTCTTGGCAAATAAGAAAAAAACTTTTGAGGATGCATAGTCCTATTTTCTGCAAAATCTCATTATTGCAGCTAGAATTGTCCGTCTCCCTTTAGGATTAAAGAATTATCTCCTGAACTTCTAGTCGAGCTGGCAACTGAGGTCGATCTGTGTTCTAACGATTAATGAGTCTCAACTCTCGGGCTGAGTAGAGGTAATGATGAAAATTGACTTGTGTAAGTTTGTGCTCTTTGAGGAAGGGAAGTGGGAAATAGCAAAACTTGATTTACTAGTTGACCTCTCCATAGTGCTCGATTAGGATAAACTCATGATCCAAAAAAATATAATTTAAATCCACTTTTTTGTGAGTTTAGAGAGAAGAGTAAACAGCCATTATTCTTGTGATCAGTTTTTATATGAAATTAATGCTTTCCTTCTTATGAAAAGTTTGGTGATTTTTTTTGATAAACTCATCCAAGCTTGTTTCCCCAAACTAATAAAGCATTACGAAACATTTCTTGAAATGTCCCTTCTTGCTGCCTTCGACCTGACACACCGAATATCCTACAAAATTATTGACCCCCTATATTTCGTTTATCACGCTAAAGTTGTGAACGTCTTTGATAAGGGTAAAAAGTTCGGCATCATCTTTGATGAACTTTTTGGGACAGATGTATTTTTTTTTGTTCAGAATATTCTTCAGCAGTACTAATTCATAGTCTACGTTGCTCCATATCTTTCTGACTTCACGGTATTAGCTGTGATATTTTTTGGATATGATTTCAAAAGGCTGTCCTTTTTTCATTATGATAATGTTATAATTTGAAAACAAACAATCATAATCGAACAAAAACATAAATATCATCTTTTCTCCTTCGCTAAATTATCCTGGTGGTGCTTGATTAAATCTTTTATTTCTTTGAAAGCCTATCCTCTGCTGTGATCAGCTTCTGCCTGCTTTTTCCCCTTCTTCTCAGTTATTATTCTCGCCTTCAGAGCCTTGTCCTTGTATTTTTAGTTGGCCTCATGAAGTGAAGAAATTTAATTGTGTAAATTTTATATCTCGGCCACGCAGTACTCCAAATTGCTCATCAGTTCTCTGTTCTTATTTTAAAGAGCCACCAAGTCCTCTTCTTGGGATCTGCATTTTCTTACTTTTTACCTGAGATCATCCTTCACTCTATGATACTCCTCGGAATTGATCTAGTCGTCGCTATATTCTTTTCTCTGCTTTTTTTGAGACAAAAGGGTCATATTGAATGTTTGCTAATGGGCGTTCCACTTTGACCTGAGTTATTCGATGAGCTGCTCTTTTTCGTGGATAATGTTCTGATAGAGAGATTCCTTTCCTCTAATTTCAGCCACTGTCATCTAAATCTCTTTATTTTTGAGCTCAATATAGTGCTACTTGGTTTCTTTTTGCTTCTCGCCATTGTGTTTTTCATAATAATCAGTTTTGAATTTTTAAACTTAATTTTTGTAATAGTTCAAGTCATCCTCCAGCAGCCTATTCTTAGTTTGTTGTTTTTCCTTCTCCTGTTCCAAAGTTTATATGACCTTTTCTAAATCAGATCTTTTGTCAGACTAGCAGTTAAACTTGCTCTCCCATTATTTTTCCTCGTATTTATGCGCAACCTCTTTTTCTTTGTATTTTTATATTTATTTCATCAAATTTCCTACCACTTCCTTGAGTCTTTTCTATTAAGTCAGCCGATAGTCCAATTATTACTCATATCTGCGTAGCTCCTTCGTATATCTTTTGATCTACTTCCTGTGCAGACGATCGAGTCCTTTTTTTTCATGCTCGTCACAGTACTTGCATACATTCGTATTTTAATATCTATTGTTGTTTTATTTAAGTTTGATGGGTCTTTCCTGACATCGGTTTAAGGTTAGAACCATGTTGTTGAGCTGATTGTTGAGGTTTCTGGCATATAACTGAAGCCCATCATAGTATTGTTCGGGTTTGCTCATATAAATAGGAATTCTAGCTATATTTTTGCTGAGCCTCTCAAGTTCAATATTAAGCTTGATTTTATCTTCAGGGGTATACATAGCCGATGACAGCTCTATAACATCTGTATTGTGTCTCAAGTTATTCAGGTACCTTTCGTACAACTCACTAGCCTCAATTGCAGCGACTCGATCAGTGATTTTCTCATTAATCGGTCTCAGATCTTATATAGATTTTGACGGCTTGAATCTTTTAGTTGATTTATTTGACCTTTTCTTGAAAGAATGCTCGGAATATTCTGATTATTCTGACTCGGAGTCAACCTGATAGGTCGGTTTACTTGGCTTCTTTGCTGATTTAGAATCAATGCTAAACGAAAACTAGTTAATCTAATTTTTTTTAGCTTTGGTCTGAGTTGAAATCTACTTTGTCTGGCTCGTTGCTTTTTTCCTTGAGCTAGAATGATTTCCTTGAGGTGGCGAAGGCGATTTCATCTATTGCGCGATTTTCCTACAAACAGACATATCCAAACTTTGTTGATGACTCCTGTCATAATGTTTGATATCCTTCAATTATTTTTTGAGGTCTGTCAGCTCCTTCAATATCTTTTTGATGCTATTGGCATTTCTTTTTTCCTGCTGCTCCTGTGCTGCTCCGAAGATGCTGGCGATGGGCTTGAAAGGCTTTTGTAATTCTTTCTGGATACTGTTTTTGATGTTGGAAGGGTTCAAGTATGATTTTTTCATATTTAGTTTTATCCTAACGCCTATATTATGAATATGGGCTGGTAGTTATTGAAGTCATGGTTCAAATGTTATAAATTTAAAGTAAAGAATGAAGTTTGTGTTCGAAGAAGACAGCTGTTATATAGATGAGTCGAGAGTGTAGACAATTAAGTAAGTGAGGAAGGAGTTGAATTGTGCACTTGATAGGGAGTCAAAGTTGAACGAAATGCTCAAAGCCTAGATCACTGCTTTGAAAAACATTAGGATGGAGCAAAAGGAGTAAAGAAAAAGATAAATATAGTACCCATTTAAGTAAATACAATAAGAAAAACAGCCATAGAATGAACCTAATAAAATGAATGTCAAATCCAAACATCTAGACAGAAGAATGAAGGACATCATTCTGAGCAAAGGGTATCCATCCAATCCAAAATCGTCGACGGTCCCATCAAATCCTAACAAATCAGTCCATCTTCCATATCGTTTCAAACTTGACCACTGATATTTATCAATTTATTCGCTGCTTTTAAACGAATGCCATCTTCTTATACTTCAAGTACACTCACATGATAACAGTAGATTATTAATGAGACACTTAAATTTATCGAATCAACTCACCTCCTCTCATACTGAAGTGACGTGTTCTGCAATTATTTCTTGTTTAGGCTGAGTGACAATAGTTTAAGCTTCTTGTTCTTCTCATTTAACTCTCTCTCCAATAGGAACAGCTCTGCCTTCAGATCTTGATTCTAGCTGGCTAGCTAGCTACATGCTTTTTGCTCATTTTCCAGCATTTCTTGCAATCCATATATCATCTCCTGTGGGTCTTCACCTGCAGATTTGTTGATAGCTTCCATTCGCATTTGTTGATTTTCCTTGGAAAGAACTGATATCTCAGTGAGAAGACTGTGCTTTTCAGCATCTTTTTCGCTTATGATCCTCTAATATTTTCGAATAGATTCTTCCAAATGATAGATATACTGAGGGTCGTCATGGTACCCACTGTATTTGTGAGTATTCTGATGCTGTAATTTTGTAATTGCCTGTTCGAGTCTTAAGATGGTCTCTCTCATCTGAGCACTCGTCCTCTCGCGATATTAAGCATCCATATATATATCCTGGACCAGTGAATGTAGTTGGGATGATAGGCTATTACTGCTGAGCTGTTTAAGGAGCTGTTTGAATTGGGTGAAAGACTGGCGGCGGGAGAAATTTTGACTGGCAATGGTTGTGTTGAAATTTTTTTAGCTTTTGTTGTGACTGAGGATAGAAGAAGGGTCTTAGTGATACATACTGGAAACAGATTTGTTCTTGTTGAGAGATTTTACGTCACTTGACTCTATTTCAGAACGAAAGCTTCGTTTTTTTCCTGGGCTAGTCAATTTTCTCTCAGCAAAGGTGATCTTGCTTTGCTTAGCCGATATTTCTCTTGCTTTTTTCTCCAACTGCTGCATTTGATACTTGAGCTCCTCTATTTTAAGGGTCTTCTCATCACTGAGTTCACTTTCTTCCTTGAGATTACCCTTCAATTGCTATATCTCCTATTTTTGACTTTGTATGTGCTGCATGCAATATTAGTTTTCTTCTTTGAGGTTGTTGAGGTATTCATCTTTTCTGATAAGTTATTGTTAGTAGTAGCGAATGCTCGTCTGTACATCGTTGTTTTACCGCTATTACTCAAGCTGTTATTGCAATTTAACTTTCTACTAGTGTACCTCTTCAAGTAAATTCTCAATTTGTTCACTTCTTTCCTTTTCTTGCTACAATTGTAGGTTTAGTTGGTTAAGCACGATCCTCAGATTACCGTTCTATTCCTTCTCTGCTTTTAGTTCATTTCCAAGCGTGGCTATCTCGGTTTTGTCCTCTTCATTCCGATAGATCAGTGAAGATTCGTATTGGCTGATGAGAGTGTTTACTTATTTTTTATAGGCCTATAGTTGCAGTGCCTGATTTTCTAACTTTTCACACAAACGTTGATTTTGTTGAGATGACTAGTTGAGCCTCAACTAGACTTGGCATCTTTACCCGTTGAGCTCGATCATCTCCTTCTGCAATTCCAGCAAGTTATCCTCCAAAATTTTATTTTATTCTTCCAACATCATAATACCTTTGCTAGAATCATGTGAGCCTTGCAGATTCTCAGCCTCCATTTATTAAAGTCTTTCTCTTAGCTCATTAAGCTAACATTTGAGCAGCTCATTTTATCTAAGGTAGTAATTTATTTCATCTTCGCTGGCTGAGGGTGAAATCTATTTTAGCTCTGGTTCATCTTGATGGGTGTTGTAGAAAGAACGACTAGAGCGATCTGATATGACTCCGTTTTCAATCTTGACAGTCTAGAAGTTTGCAATATTCAAATTTCCTGAATTTGACCGTGAGAGGGCTCTTTCTGCTGATGAATTTTAGAAATTATTATTCTGGCGAACTGGCTCTGATAGAGGAGTTTAAGTGTTGGCTGCCCCCTATCTGGGCAGGTACTTGATGACTTAGATCTGGATTTCCTTGATGATTTAAACTGGCACTTCCTTAATAATTTCGACTAAGACGATTGTGGGCACTTATACCAACACTTCTTTAATAACTGGCATCTCCTTAATTATTTAAATGTTGACCTCCTTGACGACCTAAACAGAAACTTCTTTAACCACCTAAACAGTCACTTCCCTGATGATTTCACTAGGCAAGAGATCGGCTGTAACTTATTTATCCTCATAAGTTTTTCTGTTTCTTGATAAATCGATCTCGATTGGGACTTCTTTGATGACTTCCACCTAAACCTATTTGACGACTTCTATGGGTACTTCAATCACTATTTAAATTGGCACTTCTTTGATGATTTAAATAACTTTTGGCACCTACTTGATGACTTATATGGGCACTTCAATGGCTATCTCCCTAATGATCTCGACTTCCTTAATTACCTCCTTTATGACATCCACATATCTGATCACCTCTATCTCTTTGGGCACCTCTACCTCTTTCAACACTTATTTTATCACTTCTTGATATCTTATGACCTCCACTTCTTTGGGAACTTCCACCTACTTGATGACTTCCTTCACAACTTATACATACTGTATTTCTGCCTCCTTGGGAACCTACACTTCCTTAATGACCTCCTTGATAACTTACTGGTATTCGATGACTACTATTTATTTGGGGACCTCAACCTATCGAATTACTTCCCTTATTACTTACACCTCAACAATTTTTTCAACCTCGACTGGTATTTCCACTTCTTTTATGGCTTATTTCACAATTTCAACATACTTGATTACTTAGATTTAACGGGGTACTTCAACTTATTTGATTATTTATCTAATGACCTCTACTTCTCTCAGCACCTCAACAGGCACTTATACTTCTCTGAATACTTCAATCGGAACTTCCTTTATTACCTCAACTTCTACATATTTCACGACTTAAACTTCCACCTATACTTATCTGACAATCTCCACAGGCACCGTGATATATCTAATTACTTCTATCTGCCTGACAACATCTACTTGTCGTTACACTAATACTTCCACCTCTCTTATGATTTCTACTTCCTTTACTACATCTACATATTTGATGACTTCAACAGGGATCTCCACTTACTTGATAACCTCCATTACCTGAGGTTCATCTTGCCTTTATTCATTTTCCTCCTCTTTTTGAACATAAATTATTTTTTAGACTGGAACTTCTATCTCTCTAATGACTTCTCTATAGACTGGAACCTCAACTATTTTTTAAATAGTGACTATGGTTTCAACAGGTTTTTCCACAATTATCTCAACTGTTTTTTCTATTTCAACTGGTCTTTCGACCTCGATGTATTTCTATACCACTGTTTCCACTTTGACAGGTACTTCAACTTATATTATTCTTTCCACCTCGACTATCTTCGATACTTCCACTGGCCGATCAATATAGATAATCTTTTCTACTTCCACTATTTTTTCAACCTCCACTGGTCTGTCAACCTCTATGATCTTTTCAACTATTTTTTAAATGTAGGCTGGTACCTCCACTTCTTTTATGATTTCGACTACCTGAAGCTCAGGGCTGAGGAGCTGACTGTTTTATTGAATAGTTGTACTGTTGCTTTGCTTTTCAATTTAGATTATTCTATCCACTGGAACTTCAACCTCCACAATTCTTTCGATCTCTACTATTTTATCTACCTCCACCTCGATAAATTTATATAGTCGATCATCCCTTTCTTTTCCTCCCTCCTTTCTTTCCTCTACTTCTCTCAGCTCCTTTGGCAATTCTTCATAAATTTTCTTAATTTTCAGGAACTCCGTCATCAATTCACAGCAATTCTGCCATTTTTTAGTCATTGCATTGGCTCTCTCCACTTCCTGCTGGAGTCTCTAATTTTCTTCCTGCAAATGGTTGCCTTCTGTGATGATTTTCTATGGGTTGTCATTACTGCACTTCACTTTGGCGAATTCCTGACCACTTTAGTCGGTATAGTATGTGAAGTATTAATCATCGTAGTAAATCTGATTGTTGGATGTTTGATGCTAGATTTACCGAGTGATAGCATTGATTTACCGCTCCAGCTGTTAGGCCTAAAGAAGCTAAGAGCTGACAAAAGTAAGAGTGTTGCTCATAAGGTTTGAAATATAAATAACTTTAGGATTTATGGTTTTATTTGGACTCTTGAAATAATGAGGCAGTCATATCATTTTTTGTGTTTTTATTGGAGGATCTAGAAGGATAGATGAATTAAGAAGAAAGGAATGGTAACTTTGTAACTTATAGAGGATTATAATAGTTTTTGAATGTTAGGCGAGACCAAAAACTCAGGCTTGATGCGTCACTCGGCCAAATTACCCAAGCTCAATATCCAGCAACAAATCGACAACCAGTAAATCGCAGACCGCATGAACAACAAAATCACCTTCACTAAAAATCCTCGCCATCTAGGCCAGACTCTATCCTATGCCGAAGCCTTCAAAATTACTGATATTCGACCTCAAAGCAAGTTCAGAGTCGAACCCTAGCAACTTTTCTTTAGCAATTATGATACCAATCACATCTATGAATCCTAGGTTAAGCTTGTCAACCTGTCAAAATATATTCAGAGGATCAAGATCACTCCACTGAAGCAAAAGGAGTTTGTGCTGGCTGGCATCAAGTACCCTAATCAACATTCGGGTGATATTGCCCCAGGAATGTCAGTTACGGTGTCAATTAGGTTCAGACCGCCTGCACTCAATGATTACCAGGATTAGCTGATGGTGATTGCAGGAGATTCGATTATTCGAGTTCCTATAACGGCCCAAAGATAAAGATGCGAGATTGGATGGCCTAAAAGGGTGGAGTGTGGGCATTGCTGGGTTGGTGATATGATCAAGAAAGAAGTTGTTCTGAGGAATAAAGGTGGAGACTCTTAGTTTAGCCTAGTAGGGGCATAGTAGAATGCAGATCACTTCAAAATCGGGTGTTTCAAGGTTAGCCCTATTAAGCTGAAGTTCCAGAGAAATACTCAGTTGAAATTACACGTGCAATTTCTTCCTTAAACGAAGGGTAGCTTCAAGGAAAAGATAAGATACAAAACAAACTAAGGTGACCAAGAGGAAATTGAAATCACTTTGGAAGGAGGAGCCTACAGTGCCCAGATTGTACTTGAAGAGCTTAACGGTTAGAAAATGTTAGAACAAAAGGTAAACAGCGAACTGTTCGTCAAAGACAGTTAAGTAGGCAAACTGTCAGTTTCCAACTTGAAAATAAGAAATTTGGCAGTAGTTCAGGTCGATTATTTTTGGCACTACAAGTCTACCAACATATCCGTTGACAAAAAGCAAGGCAAGATGAAGCCAAGCTAACTTCTCTAGTTCAGCATCACCATTAAACCTCAGTAGATAGTGCCTGAAACTATCAGACTAGAACTGTATTTGTACAACTTACCAGAGAAGTCCCTTACTGGAAACGTTGTCTCTAGAAACATTGACGGAAAAGAGGCTATTCAGTGCCTATCTATTGATGTCAAAACTAAGCCTGTGCAGTCTCAGCTAGAAGTCCATCCACTATATCGAAAAATTGTACAGCCTCTGTTTGAGAATTATGCTGTGAATGAATGGGTAAAGATTAGAAATAACTCTACAGTTGCTCGGACATTCAAAATCAGCAAAATTCATCAAGATGAAGGTTTGGAGGCTAGCTGTGCTGAACAAGAAGGTGTACTTGAAGGTAGATCTGAAAAATAAATCAATATCTCTTTCAATTTATTATCGTTGACAAGGAGTACTAAAAAAGTACATTTTTTGGTGTCTTTTGACAATGGGAAATCACAAATTTTCAGCCTATAAGGCCACTCAACCTATCCTAAGGTCTTGTTCGATCAGTAAACTCTCTACTACGGCCTGCTAAAAACCTACACTCTCAACAAAAAGAAAATATCTCTAAAGAATCCACAAAAAACAGCAGTTACTGTCAGTATAGTCAATCCTCACAGATTCTATCAGCTTTAATTCTACGATTTTTACGAATTCTAAGACTAAAGTTGCTACAAAAAGCGTTTTAACATTTATGACCCAGCAACAAACAAATAGATGGTGGAACCCTTTAGCATCGGTCCAGAAAGCGAGGTCACATTAGACTGTTACCTGAACGTGATGGGTGAGGAATCCATCTAAGACGAGGTTCTTTTTGAGATAAAGAATGGAGATACAGTGGCTGTGAAAATTATAGGAGAAGTGCAGGATGTAGAAATGGTTATGAATAGAGCTTCGATCAACATGAGGTAAATCTACAAAGGCAATGTTTACAACTCTAACAAATTCCTATCTCGTGAACTGCAACTTATCAATGAAGGTAACCACGACTGTGGATTTTAAATCTCCCCTCCATAATATTAGCAATGTGACATCAAAATTCAACCTCTCAGAGGAATAATCAAGAAAAACACAGTCCAAAGAATAGACCTTCTGTTAGAACCGATCAAAACTGGAGACTTCGAGTTCAATATCAAGTGGCGATACTTCGATGATTTCAAAATGCACCCGGATCTGTATATATAAGAGAGTGATCGGATATGGTTCAACAAAGAAGATGGGACAAAATCGATGGCCAAGGAGAAAAGTTTGCTGATTACTGGAAAAATAAAAGGTATGGCTATGAATTACTACCTCAAAGATTAAGCGAGGGCAAAGAAGGTCAAGGTCAAGTTAGATGATGGCCTCCAGAGTGTTAAGCTATCCAATTCTTCGTTCCAGGCCAGCACACTCAGAGGGTCACAAAAGATGCATGAAAACTAGAAACTAGTTTATCCAATCTTATAATAACTCAATTTCTTCAATTGTGAAGTCAACCAGGTCAGACAAGTTGAAATTCTTATTGAAAATGATTCAGGCTTGTCAACCTAATATGAAGTCTATGCTGAACATTATCACAGTCTAGAGAAACCACCTTAATCTTCAAGGAAAAACGCCAAGGGATTGATCAAAGCGGAAGAGGAGCCCTTCAGTTCTGAAATGGGAAAGACATTCATTCGCAACAGAGCTCTAGATCGTTCTCAGAAGATCCATCTGGGTAATAACAAAGGTATTAGCTTTCTATGCGAGCCGGCTACTGGAGTGTTGCATAAGAAGCAAACCCAGAAAGTAATGATAACAATGTTCAATGATACTAGTGGTAGATTCAAGGACAACCTGCTGATATGCGTCAAAAATCACGAGACTAAGAAGATTCCCATTGATATGCATATCAGGGGGACACCTGTTGCTCTTTCGAGAAATCAGCTGGGAATCGATTTCAATCAAGAGACACCATTCATGCATTTGGGGACTATTCTTCACTCCAATGGATTGGTGAAACGTAGCATAAAGGTGGTCAACAACGGCCCCAAAGAGGTGTCTCTGAAATGGTTCGTCTATCCCTACAATAAAGTTGACAAAAGCAAGGATATTTTCAACATTAAAATATAAGAAGCAGGCCCAGGTACTGGAAATTTAGTCGAGCTAAAATGGAATGCTATCAAGCCTGATGTTGACAAAAGCAGCTTTTTCAGCATCGAGCCAAGGTAAATTATAATCCTATTTAGGGAGAAGAAGTTGAAAGGAAGAGAAGAGTTCACATTTACTGTGCTGATCCAGGAGATAAAGTAAGTTGGAGAGTTTGCCAATTTATGCATTTGTGAGCCGACCCTTCTTGATAACGGCAAGACGACTAGGATGGATGAGCTAGCAGTTGTTGTCAAAACTGAAACAATCCAACCGGCCCTCACCATGGATGCCGAGGTATATATTCAATGATTCAGCACAAAAACATCATCAACATGCTTGAAAGATTTGCAACAGCACATTAGTAACATCAGACAAATAGCAATAATTATGTGAGGGTGTTGAAGTTGAAAAATAATCTGAAAACTAACCTGACCTTTGAAGTGAGTGTCATAAACAAAGAGCCGGAACATTAGTGTTTTAGATTGATCCAAACCAAAACAAACTCTCCTGCAACTGCATTCGCCTCAACCAATAAAGCTGTCCAGACTAGCTTTGTTATTACCTCAGGGTCCATTTTTTAAGCTAAGGTTGAGCTGACTGCCAATCCGAGTCAACTTAATCACTGGCCGATGGAGTAAAAAATCAGAAGATAGGGTCAGATCCTTCTCTCTTACTCCAACGGGGAGCAGCAAAGTATCAATCTCACAGGTTGGCTCTATCGCCCTTGGGTCCAGCTTCAAATGCCCAACAACTAACTATACTCAAATTAGAATTTTTAAATCGACTTCGGCACAGTTCACATAAAGAATAATAGAAAGTAGTCTCTTTACTTGATTAATCCAAGCAAAGTTGATGGTAAATGGTCAATTTCCTACATAAAATATCATCAGTCAATCAAGTACAAATTCGAGCAATCTCTGTGGACCAATTTAGATTATGAAGACCAGAACATCCAAGATGACAAGAAGTGTTGGAGGCTGAGCGTCGATGGCGGTGTGGTTAAGAATAGAAGCATACCTGTGCACTACATGCCTAACACTCTTGCTTTACCTGGGCAGGACGATCAGTACGCTGAGAGTCATAAACCTGTACAAATACAGATCATGTTCAAGCCTGAGGCGAATGTGCTCTACAAGAGCAAGTTTAGATTGACAGTCGTTGATGGTTTGACATTCGATATTGTTCTCAAGGGAAGAGGTACCTACGAGGAGGAGCTTGAAAAGAAATGATGAAGATAGACTATCTGCATAATATATTCACTGCTGATTATCATATTGGGGTTGGGGTTGGGGTTGGGGGTGGG
>Ga0100378_1001713_pt1 | contig 22575 bp, 28 predicted proteins | sample CryGeymeta201502_FD_81535 | JGI IMG/M metagenome (GOLD analysis project Ga0100378, IMG submission 81535) | Groundwater microbial communities from Crystal Geyser aquifers in Utah, USA - Crystal Geyser metaG 2015-02 | ecosystem: Environmental > Aquatic > Deep subsurface > Groundwater | place: USA... | reverse complement strand
ATTTTTTTTTTGCATCATTAGCCTTCTTTTGCGTTGAACCTGAATTTAATTCAGATTTCTTTATTTGTGTTGCTCCTTTATTAACAATTGATTTAAATTTCAATCTTTCCTTTTTAATTTTATCTTTTTCTTGTTTAGGGCTCATACCTTTTAATCCCATTATTTTTGATGCTTTTTCTAATTCTTTTTGCATCGTTCCTATATATTCTTGTCCTTTTACCGATGATTTAAACTTTTGTTGTTTTTTAACTTTTTTTTTACCGCCTTGAACATTTATTCTTGGATCTGGCGCTTGAAATCCTGCTAATAAATCCTTTTTACCTTTTGGTCTTCCAAATAAACCATATTTAGCGTTTCTTACGGTTTGTAATCTTCCACCAACATAATTAATATTAGTTTCCATATATTATTGCCAAAGAAAATAATATTTTAATTTTGCCAAAAAATAGGGAATTTAGTTTATTCATATATGATAAAATGAATTTCCCTATTTTTTGGCAAAATTTAATTATTTTTATTTTTCTTATATTAAAATAAAAATATTATATTTTTGCATATTTTTAAAATATTAAATTAAATATTTATTTTAATTGAAATAATTTTATCCCCGTTAAAATTCATTATTTTATTTTGTAATTTTAAAATATTTTTTATTAAATTTATTATTTATTGAAATTTAATAAAAAACAAAAAATATAATTTTATTTAGTTTTTTCGTCAAATTTAATTTCTAATGTGAATTTACATCTTTCGCCTTGATTCAATAAATACGGAATGACAATATCATTTTTTAATCTTAAAAATAATTGAACTGTTAAATGATCTTTTACATCTTTTTCTGAATTAAAATTAACAAATTCAGTGTCATTTTCATTTACATATTTATAAAAATTATATATACCATTAAAATTATTTGTATCAATATCATATGCTAAAATACTATTTTCAAATATTGCTTTTTGTGCATTTGTTTCTAATGCTGAATCATCAATAAAATTTATTGGATTTAAATTCGCATCCTCACTTCTAAATAATACCTCAGTAAATGGGAATATTGTATCATAAAATGGAGCATCGGCTTCATAATATTGCGCCCCGTTTATTGTTGCTGGTGTGCTGTCAAATAATATTCTATAATGTCCATCAGGAGTTAAAAAAGTTTTAAATGGTAATAAATCTACTAAACTTTGTGAGAAATCTATATACCAATTTGGTGATGATGCAGTACCATTTTGTATAAAAAATTGAAATTGTGTATTTTGCCAAAAAATAGGATTAATTGGATTTGTTTGCGCTCCTGCTGTATGTACCAACCTTGCATCTATTATTGCATTTTGTATTGCATTCAAAAAATGTGTAAAATCATAATAGTAGTAGTATCTATTTGTATAATATGAAAAATCATCAGAAATTGGAGTAAGGGGAGGTGGTGAAATTGTTGATGGATGATTGGGATGTGGTGAATGTGGTATAAAAGCGACTACGGCTTCGGTATTTGCAATATCTCTAACAATAATATAATATTTCAATGAATCAACTGTGAGGGGCTCATTAACTAATTTTGTAATTTTTGCATCTGTGGTAACATTAAAATAATTTTTAGTTGCTGGCGTTATTCTTTCGGGAATAAATTGAGGTAGAACTGTATTATTTGTATAAAATTTTTGAATTCTAATTTTTTTATTGTCCAGGTTATTTTTTAACATATCTGGTTTATTGATTCTAAACTTTGCTTCAACGAGTCTATTTTTTGTATTTCTGAAATAATAATTAAATCTTTCACGGAATTCCATTAATATATATTAGTATTAGAAAATTATTTTATTTATTATATTAAGTTGTCATATATAAAACGAAATTATCGTATGAGCTGTGTTTTTTTTTACCTGCTTCCATCATTTTATATATATCTTGTGCTGAAATGTTCTTATTTAATTTTCTTACCGATGAAAACAATATACCATATCTTCCACATACTGAACTATCATACGCTTGAAAAGCTTTTTTATTCACAATAACGTTTTTAATACCATTATGTTTAAAAAATGGAATCCAATTTTTTGAATAATATTCCGGCGGTTTTCCTAATGAATCAAGAAAAAATATATTTTTATTTTCATCACGTAAAACACAATACCAATGTCCTATTTGCTGTCCTTCCCATCTATGAAAAATAATACTGTGCCCTCTATTTTCAAATACTTTTTCTATATCTGTATTTGGCTTTAATAATGCATCATCAAATTTTTGTTTATTTGATTCCTTTAATGCTTCATCCAAATGTAAATTTGATAAAGGCGAATCTTTGTATCGCAAATATTCTTTTTTTGTCATATAATATTGATTCAGAAAAATATTATATTTACTTAACTATTATTTAATTTTTTATCGTCTTTTTGCTGGTCTTCCTTTCTTACCACTTGCCACCTCTTTATATGCTGAATACAAATGAGGACCAGCCTTAACCAAATGAGGAAGAACGCGACGAATCTTTGAAACAATATTACCAATGAATGAACCGCCAACAAATTGTAATTCATCATTAACATCATTAGCAGAATTATTTTTAATAAAGAATGATTGTAAAATTGAACTTAACATTGCATTATTATTGATATAATCATATTCAATACGTTCATCAAATAGTGGTCCTTGACCGTCCATTGGAATTGAACGAACACGTTTATCAAAAAGAATGACAACAGGTTGATAATTGACAGAAACAGGAGATCCGACAATTTCATGGACATTTCTTGCTTGATACCAATCCATTGAAATAATTAATGATTTGTAATGATTTGAACCATAATTAAATTCTGGAATTGTTGGAACGTCTGATTGTAAAATTGGACGCCAGTTTAATCTGGCAGTTGGGATAATGAAAAATTTCATACCTTGTCTTTTTGTCATTTTATGCCAAAAAGTATCAACATCATCAACATCGGCAAAGTTTGCACCCGCGACACTGTGATCATAAAATGCTCCTGATTCATCAACCAACATTTCTCCCAAAATCATATTTCTTAATTTTGGATTGCCTGTAACTGTTTGTGTCAAATCTGTAATTTCGCGCCAAGTCAATTGTGTTCCTAACATACAATCAGTTTGAGAACCATATTGAATTCTGACATTTTGCATATCTTGCATTTGATAAGTGCCCAATGTTGAAACATCATTTGGCGCTGCTGTTCCTGAGACTAGGGCGGGATTATCATAAATACGATTAGAAACCCAACCCGCAATGTAAGGTCTTAAACTTGACAAATTAGCAGTTGTAACGGTTGATGTATTCAATTGAGCATAAGCACTTGATAAAAGAGATACAGTACTTATAGTTTGGAAATCCATATTGTAATATAATGTTCTTTGGTAAGGATTAACCAATTCTTTTGAAGAATCAAAAGTGAAAAAACCTAATTCTGATTGTTGAATTTCTGGTGAAAGCGTTAATGTTGGTTTAATAATTACAGTGGCATTATTCACGGTTGGAATCAAATTTTTAATCATTGTTGAAAAATAACTTGTATTGAAATCAAATGTTTGATTTACTGGATATGTACCAACATAATAAGTCTTTGAATAATTATTTTTTGCATAAGGGTTTGATGTTGAAGGTGAAATAATATATTCATGAATTGTTAATGTAATTTCTTGATAAAGAGGGTTTGCAGTTGCAGCACCGATCGCAGGATTTGTCCAATATATAGTTTCGGGGGCACTAATTGGAACAGATGTACCATATTTATTTATATGTGCCTTTGACAATAAAGTTCCTGTTGAACTTCCATCATAAAAATTAACATCATAAGTAACGTAGCCCTTTTCTATGGCTTTTTGTACACTTGTTGCTAATACTTTTTGTTGCATAGTAGCGGTTTGAATACCGTAGTCAGGAAGAGAGACACCCATAGCGTCAAAATCCGCCCTTGCAGAAACACCACGACCGAAAAGTCTTGCCAATTTCAATTGTCCTTGGTCAGTAAAAGGATCAATACCGTATGATTCTAATTTTTCTAAATCAAATTGGGTTGCAAGAACATCAAAAAGTTCGGGTGTTCTTTGTTCTTCTGACCATTGCTTGTTTTGAATATTGAAACTAATTCTCTGAATCAATTTATTGACACATAAGGCATCAATTTTACAATTTTGAGGACTCCACAAAATGGGAGGCGTCCCAAGAATTGGTGGTCCTGCTTTTGGTTCATATGTTCTTCCTGTATAACCAAATTTAACAACTAAATCCATACGTTCATTACTGTCCATAAATTTATTAGTATTAGTAGTTTGAAATGACATACCACGATTAGAAGCATTTGTTGAAGGAGTTTTCAACCAAATTTTATACTCATTAGGAACTTCAATATCAAGGTTCATAACATCAGTACCTACAATTCCTTTTGTTTCTGTATTTTCATGCAATACTGGGACAAATTTTACACTTGTACTCATCTTATATATATAGAGGATAGAAAATATTTTAATTTTATTAAATTATTATTCAATTAATATTTCATTAATATATTATCGGTAAATATCGTTCTATATATTTTATTAAAACATATGAAAGCGTTATTTTCTTCCAACAACTTATTTACTATACTATCATGTATTTTTAGATTCTGGCTTAACATGCGATTATTTATAAGCGAATCAGAAAACGTAATATACATACTTACTTCCTTATATATCGGACTCTCCGATAACTTACTATGTATATGACTTGAATAAATTAAACTCGTTCCAAATTTACGCCCACATTCAACAATAATATTCATCCATTTTAATATTTTTTTATGGTCTTCGTGAAAATCTGTATCATCTACAATTACTAATGAATCTTTTAAATCTTCTATTGTTATTTGTTCCAAATTTTCAGTACTTAATTGTTTTAATTGTTTAATTTTTGATAAATTAATATCATCTTTTATTTTTGTATTACACACATAATAACATTTCCGTTTTCCTTTGTAATATTCTAAATATTGCAATATTAACTCACTTGAAACAAGCGTTTTACCAGACCCAGATTGTCCGCTAAGGAAAATAATGAACCGTTCCAAATTTACAGGAATAAAAGGTTCTAATATATAATTTTTATTGTCAATTATCATTTCTTTTATTTTTGATTTTGGATTTTGATTTATATATTTGGTTATTATTTTTTTACCTTCTTGTTTTTTTATCTTTGCTATTGTATCACCAATTTTATTTTCAACACTTAATCCACCTTGTTTTTTCCCTTGGATATCCCTTAATATTGATAATTTAGATAACATCTATATTAATATTAATATTAAAGAAAATAATTAAAATTTAATTACATAAAAATTTTTACTCATGTTTGATTTTTCCATTTTTTTTACTGGTTCTTTTATTTTAACAACTTTTTGTATTTTAGCAACCTTTTGTATTTTAGCAACCTTTTTTACTGGTTTTCTTTTAACAACCTTTTTTACTTGGCGTTTTATTGGTTTTCTTTTTCGTCTTCCTTCTCCCATATCTGCGTCTCTGTCTTCTTCTTCTTCGTCTAATTCACTACGCAAATCAGGCAATGAAAAATTTGATTTTGTTTTATCATTTTCATCTTTATAAACATTATCATCTTCATAAGAATATGGGTCATATAATTCTTCATCTTCATCATCATCTTCATCATCATCTTCATCGTCATCGTCATAATACTTAACATTTGCTTGTTTTTCAATTTCTTCATTAAGTTGTTGACCCGTAAATTCCCATTTGCTAATCTCAGAATCTAAATTTCCTAAATCAAGATGTGCTTCTCTTATTGTTTGTGGATTAGATGATCTTGTATTTGTAACACTTAAAAGATATTGTGCGATTCTATCTAATTGTTTTTGTATTTCTCTCGCAGACTTCGCGAAAGCTTTAAATTTTGCTTGAATATTAACCCGCAATGTAGAATTACTTTCTCCCCTTTGTAATGCCTCTTTATATGTTCGTTTTGCTAAATTCCATCTTTTCCATAAATTTTGAAATGTAAATCTCACCTGTTCAATTATATTACGGTCTCTTTTTAAATATTCTGACTCATCTTTTAAATCCATCCGTAATCTATTATAACGATTTTGTATTTCTTGGACTGCTTCAATGTCTTCACTATCTGGATTTGATAAAATATATCTTTTGTGTTTTTCAATTAATTTTATTAAAGTATTTGCATCTTTTAAAACTGATGGTATTTTTTGAGACTTTGCAAATTCTTTTATTTCCTCAACATCATTAATATATTCTTCCATTTCTCTCATTTGTGCATCTGCGATGTCCTCATTTTCCATTCTTTGCACCATTGGATTATTATTATTTATAATAATTCGGCGTGCTTCTTCTTGTACTGACATTCTCGGAAACTTTGCAAATGGTTGAATTTCTCCCGTCGTAGTTTTTCCGCTTGGAATTAAATTAAAATTTGCAATTGGGTTTGATGTATGTGTTGCAGTTTCAACGCTTTCAAATTCATAAGATGTCATTATTGGTTTTACCGCTTTTTGCATTTGTTGTTCAAAAAATGATAAATCCAAAATTGGAATTTTACCTTCTTTTAATGCTCTTCTATATAGTCTTTTAAATTGGGATACCCATACAGGCGTTAATTTTAGTAATTCGCCGTATTGTATTTGGTCTTCTGGTGATAAAACACTTGGCAAAGGTAAGGGAATACGATTTCTTATTTCTGTTTCAATTTTTTCAATAAAATCAATAAAATCGCTACTTGAAACATCCGCCTTTTCAATTGTTTTTGCTTTATGTGATAAAGCAATTGTTGGTACATTATTTTGTACAATCAATTGATGTTCTCTTATTAGTTTTCCCGTTCTGCTTAATGTTTTAATTCTTCTTTGTTGAACTAAAAAAGGATTTTCAGATTCCATATATATAATAACGAAGAAAATAAAAATCTGCACTTATATATATAATGGACTTATACTTCAAAAAAAAAGAAAGATTGAATTTATCACAGAAAATGAATGTCGTTGATGCAAATATAGAATTAGAGAAAAAAAGGGCTAATTCTCCACTTCCTCGCTCTTCATCTATCATTACACAAGATCGCAAAGTTGTTTATAAAAATGACTTAGAAGAACATAAACAAAATTTATCATCAAAATTTGATGATATTAAAAATAAAATTAATAACTTGGAACAATTACATAATGATTTAAAAAATGGTATTGATGACATCAGAAAAAATATTGAATCATCAAAAGTAGAAAATCTAAAAAATGTATTAAATGAAGCAATTAAACAACAAAATAATAATATTGAAAAAATATCAGATGAATTAATAAAACATCTTGACGGAATTAATACTTTAAAATCAGATATGGAACAAATAAAAGAATTATTGTAAATCCTCTAAATCCTCTATTTTTTTTACATTAATTTCAATTGTATCACCAGTAATATATGAATACATTTCAAGTTTTGTGAAATAAAATTTATATGACTTCGCAATTGCTTTATGAATTTTAGCAATTAATATTGATGTTTTTTTTCTTGTATCTGCACATATTGGATAATCTGTACTTATTGATTTTAGAATGTCTAAATTTATACAATGTCTATCTTTTTTATTATCCTCAAAATATCCTTCCACGTAATCAGGATATAAACCCGTTTTATTTCCTATGTCATTTAATGTTGATACAACATACCTAAATTTTACTTTCAAATCTTCACTCATTATAATATAACTATATATTATTATTTTATCTTTAAGCCGAAATATATTAAATTTTGCCAAAAAGTAGGGAAATTATATTTATCATATATGAATAATCTAAAATCCCTACTTTTTGGCAAAAATTTATTTTTATTTATTTTATTTATTATTCATATATAGAATAAAATGTCATCTGAAAATACGGAAAATACTAATATAACTTGTGGTATATTTGATTTTGCAGATACTATATGGGCAAAATATAAACATCATAGCGGTAAAGTTAGTATTGGTTTGAGTGTGTTGGGTTTTGCAACATCAATATTAATTGGAAAATATGTAATTATTGGGAGTGTTGGTTTAGCGATAACAAATACAGCAATATTTTTCAGTGGAATAGCATATGAAAAATTAAATGTAGAAAATACTAAAATTTCATCAGAAAATGAAAGTTTGCAAAATGATAAAAAAGAACTTGCAAAAAGATTGACAATGTTTCATTTCCCAAATGAAAGCCCACAAAATGATGATATAACAATTAGTAATGTATCAACAAATACACATTACGAAGAAGTAAAACAATTTAATTTAAATAGCAATATTATTACTTTTAATTCCGAGCCAACCGCATTCACTTAAACAAGAAATGCAAGAAGTTTTCGCAATTTTTACGGTTTCAGGAATTAAACTTACTAAGTCCCAAGAATTACAAAATAATATTCTTATTTTACCGTGGTCTTGTTCATTAAACCAATTCGTTTTATGTTTTATCATATAATAATACAAACAAGCATATGTAATATATTTCATTCTTTTTTCTGAAATTTCTTTTTTATAATTTACAACTTTATTTAAATTAAATATTGATAAAACTAATCTGCTGAATTCTGAATATATATCAAAATCTTTCTGATTAAATAAATTATCCAAAATTTTAATTAATTCTTTTAAATATTTATCAGATGACAATACATTTGAACACATAGATAATATTTTGATTTGGTCTTTGTTTGGATCAAGATTATCTATATTCATTAATAAAACTATTTCTTGTTGAATTTTACTATCCATTATAATATATACGACACATAATTATTTTAAATTTTCTAATATTATATCTAACTTAAATAAATTATCTTGTGCTCCTTCTATCCATCCCAAATACTTATCTTTTATATCTTGTTTTTTTACTTTTACCAATTTTTTATAATATGAATTTATTTCATATATCCAGCTTTGCTTAATCCATGATACATATTTCTTATTATAGAAATCTTTGTCATTTTGCCATTTTTCAACATCCGGTATCACTAACATTATAATATAACTATATATTATTATTTTATCTTTAAGCCGAAATATATTAAATTTTGCCAAAAAGTAGGGAATTTAGATTATTCATATATGATAAAATTAAATTCCCTACTTTTTGGCAAAATTTAATATATTTCGGCTTAAAGATAAAATAATAATATATAGTTATATTATAATGACCGAAACAGTTAAAAAAACCCAAAAGGATTATACCAAAAAATTTTATGATAAAAATCCAGACCTAAAAACAAAGGTTTTTATATGTGAAGAATGCGGAAATGAATATAAATACTTTAATAAAGGCAAGCATATGAAAACAAAAATACATAGATTAGTTGTTGAAAAATTAAATCAAAAAATTAATTAAATATAGTATAATAAATTTTAATATTATTTTAATTTTAAAAAATAATATTTTGGATAAAACGGCTTAAAGATAAAATAATAATATATATATATATATATAAATGACAGAAAATAAATTGCCTAAAATTTATAAGAACTTTGGTTATCGTTGGTATTGTGGCGGATGTCCTACCAAAACAAAAGAAAATGGGGTATGTCAATGTAAAAAAGAATGTAATGCACCACAAAAGATATGTTTAAGAGAACAAAAGAAAGATGAAAAAATAATTAAATATTGTTATGAAAATCGTCATGGTTGGACATTAGTAAAAGAAAAAGATGTAATTGAAATGGTTAAATCAAACAATGCTTTTTTTATGGAAATATTAAATCAATATCCCAAGAAAGTATATTTTGACATAGACGGAAAAGATCCAAACAAATTGAGTTTAAAAATTGTAAAGGAAATTATAAATAAATATTTTCCCGATGCAAAAATGGCTATATCAGGGAGTGAAACAGCCGAAAAAAAATCATATCATATTATTTTACCTGAATATATCATTGAAGATAATAATGATTTATTACTAATGAGAAAATTAGTAAAATTAATACATTTAAATGAATGTGAATTTTTTGATTGGAAAGTTTATACACCTAATAGAGCATTTAAATGTATCAATCAATCAAAACCAAACAAAGCAATACAAGAGATAATAGAAGATACAAATGAAAAGAATCATTTTATAGGTTCTTTTATTACAGGAAAAGAAAAGAAAATTAAAATTGAATTACCCGAAGATTTGCCACAAATAGAATTAAATTTAAATGAATTACCAGCATTAAAAGAACCATTAAAATTAAATAAAGAATTCACAAAAGAAGATTTAAATGATAACAAAAAATTATTAAAACTTGCACCAAATGGAGAACAATTTAATCATGCTTATACTTGGAAAGTTGCTATGTTTTGTTTTAATAATGGTTTAAGTTTTGATGACTTTTGGAATTGGGCAAAAACAAAAGATAATTCAGAAGTAAGGAAAAATAAATGGAAAAATACACATTGGAATACAATTTCAAATAGTGATTTTAGAATGTCTAAAAAAGGTTTTATTATGTTATTATCTTTTTATTATCCAGAATTAGAAAATGTTGAAAGTGATAATGATTATATTACTAAACAATTTATAAATAGTCTTAATATTTCTTCAATAAAAATAGATACAATAACACAAGATCATTTTAAAACAAAAAATAAATGTGTTATATTTAATATTGGTATGGGAGGAGGCAAAACAACACAAACCGTTAATTATTTAGAAGAAAGTAATAAATCTTTTATTTGGTTAGCACCACGCCAAGCGTTAGTAATGAATACATTTGAAAGATTCCAACAAAAGAAAATGAATGTATTAAATTATTTAAATTGTGGTTCAACAAAAGAAATAAAAATGGGGAATATTAACAAATCTGATAAATTATTATTAGAAGCAGAAAGTTTAAATAAAATAGAAAATACGAAAAAATATGACATCTTAATTATTGATGAAATTGAAACTGTATTAAAAAATTGGGACTCTGAAACTCACATTAAAAATCACATAGATATCAATTTTAATAAATTCATTGAACTCTTTAATAATTGCAAACAAATAATATTATTAGATGCATTTACTACAACTGCAACAACAGATTTATTAAACCAATTGAAAATAAAATACATCACTTATTCATCTTTATACAAACCAAAAGAAAAAAGAATAATTGAAAATTTTGGATATGAAAAAACAGTTGATAAAATCGCGAAAGAATTAGATGACGGCAAGAAATTATATATATTTCACGCTTACAAATCATCTACTAAAAAACATTATTCAATTGAAGAGTTAAAATCTGTGTTATTAGAAAAATGTAATACAAAACCAAAAATTTTAGTATATCATGGAGATATGAATGATGATAAAAAGAAATCATTATATAATGTCAATGAAGAATGGGATAAATATGATTGTATCTTAACAACATCAAGTATTACGGTTGGTGTAAATTACGAAGGTACAAAATACGATAAAGTTTATTTAATGGTTAGTGGTTGTGTTAATAATGTTAGGGATGTTATTCAAACAAGTATGAGAATCAGAAAAACAAAAGAAGATATAATTGAATTATATTTTTTTGATAGAATGGACAAGACAATATATAAATATCCTGAATATTACCAGAATTCAGAAAATGATATTTATAAAAAATTAGTTGATAATATTGCAATTGAAAAACAAGCAAATTTTATTGAATCATTATATAAATTTTGTAATCTCACAAATTATAAACCTGAAAATATTAAAAAGTTTCAATTCTTTAAAACCGATAAATTTATCAACACATTATTTGAATCAAAAATGTTAATGCCATATGATAAAATTAATAAATTAAATGATACTGACGCTCAAAATATTGAAGTAAATAATGTATGGCAAACAAATGCAACACAAATACAAAAATTTCAAGTCAATAAATATTATTTTGATTTAAAATTTAAAAAATTATCTTATGAAGATAAACAATTTATTTGGGACAATAGATTAATTAATTATTTTACCAATATAAATGATCCATTAATTGAATTATTAATAAAAGATAATAAAGTTAAAAACTTAAATGAAATTAATTATAATAAAATTATATTATCAGAAGAAACAGAAAAATATATTAATGAAAATTATAAATCAACAATTAAAAATAAGGGTCAAAAAATAGTAAAAATATTAAATTCATTATTAAGTTGTGAATTAATAACCAATGAAAAGAAATCACCAAAATCAAAAGCAACACAATATATAATAACAGAATTAGCGGAACAATTACAAGAAATTTATTCACAATATACAATACCAAATAAAAAAGAAGAAATAGATATATTTGATATGTTTGGTATTTAAATCATTGCACGAGCAAGTAAAGCACCAACCGCTCCTATTCCCGGAAGCATAGGAAGTGCTATTTTTGCCCAACCAGGCAAAGCCCCACCTTTAAATTTAGATTTATTTTTTTTATAAATTTGTTTGGCAGTTTCCCAATCAACATTATACTTTTTTTCAATTTTTTTGACAATTTTTGTCCAATGCATATAATTATAACTATATATAATAAAAATAAATTTTTGCCAAAAAGTAGGGATTTTAGATTATTCATATATGATAAATATAATTTCCCTACTTTTTGGCAAATTTATTATAAAAATGAATTCAAAACAAAAAACGAAGCAAAAGAATATTTAAGAACAATGATGAAACAATATTTAAATATTGGACAAAAAAAAATAAGTAAGGATGACGTTAATTTTTCATTTTTACGATGTTTATTATTAATTGGTTGGAATACAAAAAATGAAATAGAATATTTTAATGTGGATGTAAATGAAATAAATAAAAGTACTTATCATTTGGTTGTAAAATTTAATGAGGACGAAATATTATATCCGGTTGGATTAATGAAATATATAGACAATATGAATAAAAAAGAAAAGGTTGAAAATAAGGACAAGGGATTAAATGATAGTTTAAGAAAATCAATAAATTATCAAATAAATAATTTTAGAGAAACGGCAAAAATGAAATGTAAAATTTGTAAAGAAAAACATTGTAAATTTCATATTGACCATATAATAAAATTTAGAGATTTAAAGACTAATTTTTTAAAATTAAATTCAAATGTACCAGATATTATAAATGATTTAAAATTTGGTGGAATGAAGTTTAAAAATGAAGATGATGAATTTGTTAAGGAGTGGAAGGCGTACCATTTAAATAATGCTAAATTAAGGGTCTTATGTCAAACTTGTAATTTAAAAGAACATTAAAATACTTTATGATTATTTAAATAAGTTTTTATTTTTTTAACCATTTGTTCAATTGTCATTGTAGTATTATAATTATCTCCTAAAATTAAATCAAGCGTATCATGAATTTTATTTATTAGGTCATAAAAATACACCCTTATTTTTTCAATATCATAATCTAATTTTTTAAACCATTCATTATAAACAGTTTGGATTTTTTTATTTGGACTTTGTAATCTTAATAAATTAAAATGCAAAGACCATATTTGGCATAATCCTTCAAAATATATACTGTCACCATAATTTTCTAAAAATTGTATTCCTCTTCCTGAAAAAAGATTTATATCTCCTTGCGTTTTAAAATCATTTTTAAATTTATCATTTTTTTTTATACTTTTAATTAATTTTTTAATTTCATTACCATTAAGAATATCTCCCAATAATAAATCATTTTCATCTGGTTCATTTTCTTTATTTTCTATAAATTTATATCCTAATGGTTTGGCAATATTTTTTTTTATAAAATTTAGTAAATCTGGGTTTGCTTCATCAATTCCATGTGGTTCAAAATATCCAACTGTTTTTTTTTTATTATCAATGAGAATCATATTTTGATGAAGCCCGCCAGATTCAAAATCAATTGCATTTACAAAATCACCTTTTTTTTCATCATAATAATCCATTCTACTGAATGCTTTGACGCCATTTGTTATAAATGTAAATCTTTTTTTATTTTTTTTAATATTACTTAATAAATTTTTTGGCACTTTTAAAACTTGTTTTAAATTTTTCATATTAGTTCCATTTTCTGCATATGATATTGCTTGTTCTAAAATTCCAGATGTTTGCAAAAATGTTGTATTTATAGCATGATAATCCCCTCCTTGACCTTCATATATTTTAATTGCATCTTTGGTCATTGCTGGTTCAAATACATTTGATTCATTAGGGAAAGATAAATTTATTAAAAAGAATGCTGGATAAACTTGGCACGAATGTTTATAAGGTCTTTTTAATAAATTTATCTTTCTTTTTACTGGATCTTTTTTTACATATGGATTTGGTTTTCCCAGATCTTCCCATTTTGCAACTGCTTGTTTCCGCCTTTTTTCATATATATAATACAATCACAAAAAAATATTTATTTTCCGTTGTATTATATATATAATGGTAAATAATTTAAATTTATTAGAATTATTTAAGGGAACTGGAAGCGTTGGAAAAGTTGCAAAAAAATATAATTTCAATGTTGTATCATTAGATCTAGAAAATAAATATAAACCCGATATTTTAACAAATATATTAAAATGGAATTATAAAGATTATTTTAAAAATAAAAAAATTATTCCTGATTTTATATGGGCATCTCCTCCGTGTAATACATATTCAAAGTTGGCGTATCCTTTAAAAGAAAGAAATACACAGACGGCTGAACCATATTCAGAAAGGGCAAAATTAGGAACAAAAATTTTATATAAAACACTTGAAATAATTAATTATGCGAAAAAACTAAATCCAAATTTAAAATTTGTTATTGAAAATCCAAGTGCAATGATGAGACATGATAAAAAAATTAAAAAATTGAAAAGATTTACAACTTTGTACTGTTTATATGGTGATAAAAGGGAAAAACGAATTGATTTTTTTGCAAATTTTAATTTAAATTTAAAATTAAATAAATCTTGTAATAAAAAAACTGTTTCAGTTGTTAAATTACCTTTATGCGAAAGATATAAAATACCACCAAAATTAATTGAACAAATTTTTAATGATTATTTTGATTCAACCAAAAATAAAGGGGCTGGTATTATTGATAATATCAAAGAAGGATTAAATGAAGTACCAACACATATGAATAATGTTTCATCCGATACACTTATTAAATATGGATCTTTACCAATAAAAGGATTAACAATTATAAGAAGTCCATTAAAAAAACATTGGACGGAAGCACTAAATGCGGTGTCATTAGGTAAATTTAAAGAATTACAAAAAAAATATGGATTTGATAAATTGTTTCATTTGTCTTTATTGGCTGATGTTGATGATAAAGTAATTATACTTGAAAAAAATGAAGTTCCACATGTTGCCGTAATTGATAAAGGGGCGATAGATAAAGATACAGAATACTTAAATGTTCCACTAAAAAGAAATAATTTAACATTAAATGAAATGATTGAAAATACAGTTAAATTAATGGGCGAAACAAAATTTTTTGATTATGATGCCTTGGGAGTTAATGGACAACCCGCCAATAACTGCCAAAATTTTGTTCAATCGTTAATTCAAAGTGTCGGATTATTAACACCAAAAGAACACGATTTTATCTATCAAGACATTTCAAAAATAACAAATGATTTAAATAAAAGTGGTCATAGTTATGTTCCAACAGTAATTAAAGCAATTACAAATTTAGGAAGTCGGGTAAGTAGATTTATTGGGAAAGGGAAAAATAAAAATAAAAAAAGCATAAAATCAAATAATAATTTAATTGATTTTACTTTGAATCATGGATTTAGATTTTTATAATTCTTTTGTTTCTTCTTGTTCTTCTTGTTCTGAATCACATTCTGAATTTTCGCAATCAAAATTAAATAATAATTTATTGTTATTAAATGTATATTTACGTTCTTGTATTAGTAAATAAATCAGTCTTTCGTGGTCATCTAATTTTTTAGTAATTTCTTTTAATTCTACTTGCAAACTTTTTATAATTTCGTTTGCGATAAGTTCGGTTGCTTGTAAAACTTCGCCTTTAATGGCTCGTTCTTTTTGGTATTCTTTTTCATTGACTGGACAACTCAGCATTTTACTATATTATATATTTAGAAAATAATTTTATTCTTTTTACGAATAAAAAAAACTATATTAAATTTAAAATTCAAAATTAATTATTTCTTTAATATATGTTTTTATTGCGTTCATTAATTGCTGCAATTTTTACAATAAAGAAATCTTTTTATATCTCCATCGCAAAATTTACATCTTAATATTTCAGGTTCTTTAATTGCTTTTTTATAGAATGTATCTATTGCAATCCATGCATTTTTAATATGCAATGGTAATTCATCAAAATCTTTCATTTTATCCCCATTCATTGTTGTACCGCCTACTTCTCTTTTGTATATAGAATATGAATTTGACATTTCCATTTTAATTATATTATATATATAGAAAATAAATATTCTAAAAACGAATATTTATTTATTATGTATACATATAGTATAAATGGAAAATCAAATTAATATTTTATTTGCTAAGATTAGAAATTTAGAGAAGGAAGTAAAACAATTGAAGAAAATAAATGAGCCTCAAACAATAACACACACATTAACACCGATTAGACAAACAGATGGTACATTTTCATTTACAAATACATTTATGACATACATTTGTACATGTAAAAGATGCAATAAGTCATTTGTGAAAACTGATAGTAATAAGGGAGAGTGTGTTTTTTGTTCGGGATTGTTGGGCTTGTAAAGTTACTACCGAGCGGTAAGAGTTATAGATATATAAAAATTATCTATAACTTATATATAGATGACTGAAATTATTACTAATAATCCAGAACCCGAAAAATACTTCAATGATATTGGAAACTCAAAAGTATATGTTTATTGTAGGGTTTCCAAGCCCTCGCAAGACATAAATAAGCAGTTTGAAGAGGTAAAACGATATGCAATTTTACATTCAATACTACCCCCCATAAAAAATATATTCTTTGATAAAGGTATTTCAGGCGGTAAAGATTGGAGAGATCGCGAAATTAATAAATTGAAGTTTTTAAAAAAAGGTGATATACTTATTGTTCCAGAATTAACACGTATTGGTAGAAATGGTAAAAACACAATACATTTTTTAGATATAGTATTGACACAAGGTGCCATAGTAAGAGACATCAAAAATGAATTAATTATTGATGAAGAAAGTGATATTAATACAACATTAAAATATTTCTTTATTTGTATTTTTGCTGAGATGGAAAGAAATATGATAAAAATAAGAACTAAAACCGCCATGCAAAGCGATAAAGTAAGGGCTAAAATACCCAATAAACTTGATAAATACACAGATGAAATAAAACAATGGAAATTAGAAGGCTTAAACGCTAATCAAATTACAGATAATTTAAAAGAAAAAGGCGTAAATATAAATAAATCACAAGTATACAATTATTTTAAAAAAATATAATTATTCTTTTTTGGAATTGTCCTTTTTGTCTTTTGCTTTGCTTTTTTTATTTATTTTTTCTTTTTTTATTTTTATTTCATCTTCTGTCATATATTGTTGGCATGAATCAAGTATATTATATTGTTTATTACATTTAGGGCATTTGTATTTATTCATTATGTCGCCGTTTTCCAATTCAATATTACAATAATAACAATTTGTATTATTACTTATTTTAATAATTTTAGGTTCTATTTTCTCTAAAATTTGATTTAGTTTTTCTTCTATGTCTTTATTATTGTTTTTTCCTATTTGTTGTATTCTACTCAACATTTACTATATTATATAAATAGAAAATAATTATTCTCAAAACGAATAATATATTTTTTGCCAAAAAGTAGGGATTTTATATTATTCATATATGATAAAATGAAATTCCCTACTTTTTGGCAAAATTAAATTCTCAAAAATAATATCTATACCTATATATATAATGACTACAATTACTTGTCCAGTTTGTGATAAAGAAATTACAGTACAAAATATGCCAAGGCATAGAAAAACAAGACTACATCAATTAAATACTAAAATTAAAGACGCCAAAACAAAAGAAAAAGTAAAAAAATAAATCTCCGCATATAATATAATGAGTTCCGGAATTGTTGGAAATATATTAAATACATTATCTAAAAAAGTAAAACCATTTTCAGATATTGGACAAGCAATTATGAGAATTATTAACAGAATACAAAGAGGACACGGCAAAAAACCGAATATTATTTCTGTTAATTTTCCAATTCATACAAAATATAATACTCCCGCCAAAAGATTAAGATTTATTAGAAAATTGAGTATTGAACCAATGAAAAGACAACATAAAACGCCCAATTTCTTTAAATATAGAATTAAAGAAGCAAATAAAAATAAAAAACATTTCACTAAAAAAATAAGTGATGTAAATGTTATTTTTGAGATTTAAACCAAGCCCAAGCCTGAATAATACAATCGGTTAAGTCATCATGCTTTTTATTTTTAATTAATAATTCTTTATCATTATTATCAATTAAATCAAACGCTTTTTTTATACCAGCCTTTTTTCTTTCGGCATAACTTAGTTTATTTTCTTCTTTTGTTAATTTTTTACTTGGCGCTGGATCAATACTTAATATTATTACCATTATAATATTAATTAATATAATAAATTTGCTTTTATTTACGTTTTACGGGGGCTTTACGTTTTACGGGGGCTTTACGTTTTGCGGGGGCTTTACGTTTTGCGGGGGCTTTGCGTTTTTTACCTGCGATGATATGGGGATCTTCCATACCTGCTTTTTTCTTCATTAATTTTTTAAGACCTGCTATAATATGGGGGTCTTCCAAACTCATACCTCCTTTACCTAATCCCAAGAAACCAAGGACAGAACCAACAGTATTTGCAACGGTTGAAAGTGGTCCTTTACCTTTTTTTGCTGGTGCTTTACGCTTTGCGGGTGCTTTGCGTTTTGCTCCTCCTGAACCTTGATAAGTTTTACTTGCTTTTTGCAAAACTTCCTTATATGGGAGTTCGGGGTTTTTATCACGTGTAAAGGCGACATGTTCGTGCCAACCTAAAAGTTGATAAGGAATATCTTTTCCTTCCATTATAATATATAGTTGAGATAAAAATTTTAACGGAAAATATATTATATTATATTATATTATATTTATATGTATCCAACGAAATTAAAAATAAATGATTTAATTATTTTAAATTTAGAATGCAAAATAAAAAAACTTGAAGAAAGAATGATTGAACTTGAAGAAAGAATTAAATGTATTGAAGGTTCAAGTATTGTTTCGTTATCACCTTTACCATTAAATACAATGGATGATTTTAATTTATATTTTCAAAGAGAAAATGCGACGAGTTTTGATGACATACAAATTGAATAATTTTTTAAGCATTATATAATTAATTATCTAAATTAAAAATATGTCTATATATTATATAATGACCGAACTAACAATTGATAGTTATTTTACAAAATTAAATGAATTAGAAACATTATGTTCTAATCCTTTAACAACTTCCACGTTATTAAACACTTATATAGGATACCTCGGTGCTATTAATGATACATTAGAAACTGAAATGGATACTTTACCTTTTCCAACAACAACGCAACATCTTAGGAAATTAATATTATTAGAACTTGAAAGAAATGATAATTCATTTATTCAATCAAATCTCTTGAAACTTATTAAAATTAAGGAAGCCTATGCACATTCATATGTTCAAGCAAATTATCCTATATCTGGTTTGCCTGACGCTGATTATACAGATAGAAATAGTTTTAGTATGGCATACAGTGCCGAAATTAAAGATGTAATTACTACAGTCCATAATATCAATAATAATTGCAGTTGTATGAAGAACAGAAAATATATCATTGAAAATATTAAAAAAATCTAATATTCATTTTTATTATAATTTAATACTAATTATAATAAATTGCCCTCTATCATGCAAAAATATTTTCTGCATCTGCTACTGTTATTCCAAGAGCATCTGTAGCCCTTTTACTTAACACACTTACTCCTGAATTTACACCATTGTATAAAACAGAAAATACTGGGTATAAGGTACTCATATTCCAATTACTATTAGCCTGTGTTCCATCTGGGTGTGTGATAGTTCCAAGTGTTTTTACAACTGTATAATTTCCTGCTCCTCTTAACTCTAGTTTAAATGTTCCATCTGAATCTAAATATACTAATAATACATCATTGGTTGTTGGTTGCATATTTGTATTTCCTGTTCTTGTTCCTGGATTTGCTGTTCCATATACCCACTCCACTCCTCCAGTAACAAATCTACCTCTTATCATTTTTTCTTTATCAGTTAATCCAGTGTTCCAAACTCCTGTATACCCTGCGATTAAGTCTGATGTCATCCAATTTTGAACAGTTTCAAGTGCTGATTCAGTAGTGAATCCAATTAATATTCCATCATATCCTGTTGAAAATGTTTGCCAAGCCACACCATAGAGTTGAACTGCAAAAAATAATTTCTTTGGTGTTACACCCCTAAGTGCTGTTCTTTTATGAAGCAAATTAAATATAACACACCTATTCCAAGAGCCAAAACCAATGGGTGATAACCAGTTAAAACTTCCATCGGCTGCAAAAGAATATGCATCGGCAAAAGCACTAACAGGTGCTGAACCATTCAAAAATAATATATTACTATTCTGTGTTGTATTTTTATTCATAAATGTTAGTTGTGTTGTATTTAGTCCCAATTGTGTTGTATTTGTTCCCAATTGAGTATCTAATTGATTAATATTTACTTGGGCATTTGATATTGTTGTATAATTGCCTGTGGTATCAGTTAAAATTTCGTCTGCTTCTCTTGGAATATAAGGATCAAAAAAACAAATAATATTATTACCAGTTGTTGGCATATTAACCATATTTGTTTCTGAAGCAATAACTGAGACACTATAGTTTTCTGTATTTGCTACTGTTTGACCTGTATAATTCATTAAAAAAGTAGCCCTTAAATTATTAACTGTATTAATCATTCTTAATTTCCAAGGAGAATAACCCCTCATCTTAATTAATAGTTGTTCAATATATTCATATGATGCAGGAAAACCTCTATTTGAAGGAAGATATCCTATGCTAATAGCATTTGTTGTACTAACTAAAGAGGTATTACCTGATATTTGAGTTCCATCTATAATTGGTGCAGATTTATAACTATAAAGCAAGGGAAGATATGACCCTGATTTTTGTAAAAATGTATTGCTTAAGTTTATATCTTTATCAATAGAAGTTGTATTTGTTATTGTTAAATTTCCATCTGTATTAGTTATTGTTGATACTTTATTTTCTAATATTTGCTGTAATCCTCTAACTTGTGATATTGGATGATCGTGTTCTAATAATGTTTTTATAGTATAATCTGGGTTTTGCTTGCCAACTCCATTATTCCATAAAGAATCAACTGGATATGGTCCAAAAAATGAAAAGTTATAAATTTGGATATTATCAAGAGTCCCTGTAAATCCACCACCTTCACCATTATTTCTACTAAACACATTAAATGGGGCTGAAACTACTTGAATATCATCTGTATCTGTCAAATTACTTGTTATTGTTGATTTAACATCATTTCTAATAACTCCATCTAAATATAAGTCTAATGAAGCAGGAAGCCAACCATTATCTGTTCTATGAACTAAACAAACAAAATGCCAATTGCCATCATATAACCCTGAAGTAAATTCCCATCTAATATCACAAGTTCTTGCAGTATTTATATCACTCATTTTGAATTCTATTCTATTTCCCAATGGTCTCGTTGATACTTGCCATCCCGACCCATTGGGGCTTTCCGCTACTGAGCAAATTGTAGTTACTCCCGATCCAGAATCGCTTGATTTAAACCAAAAACATATAGAAAAAGGATCGGAAGTTTTAAAATTTAATCTTGGCACATATCCATAAGTAATATAATTACCATTTGAAGCATTTTCGTAAGCATTGCCGATTTTTCCCGCCACTTGTGTTATTGTTCCAACAATTGTTCCCGCAGTAGCAAAAGAACTTACATCATTAGTATCAGTATTGAAAGGAACATCAAATAAAACTGAATTAGTAACATCTTGATCACTTGTTGTTGGCGCTGGAGTCCACACACTACCATTATACACTAATGCATTTGTAGCTTGTGGTGGAACTGTTATTAAATCCACATCTGTTAAGTTTGCCAATGCGGGATTAATTGCGACTTCAAATATTGTTCCATTAAATTTATAATAAATTTGTGTATCTTCAACATAATAAAAACGGTCTTTTATAGCATCAACTGTTAAAGGAAGATCACCAAATGTAGCGAATGTATCATAATTATCGTAAATATTTGGATTTGTGGTATCAATATATGAAACCCTTGAAGTTACTGTATTAATTGAACTCATTATATTAATATAATAGATAATTTATATTAAAATAAAACAAATTTATTTTAATCTATCATTAAATTCTTTCAATGCCATTAATGTATGTTTTTGAATTAATCTTTTTAATGTTTCTTTCATAGCATCACCATATTTTTTTTTTGCATCATTAGCCTTCTTTTGCGTTGAACCTGAATTTAATTCAGATTTCTTTATTTGTGTTGCTCCTTTATTAACAATTGATTTAAATTTCAATCTTTCCTTTTTAATTTTAT
>Ga0100378_1001711_pt1 | contig 22576 bp, 22 predicted proteins | sample CryGeymeta201502_FD_81535 | JGI IMG/M metagenome (GOLD analysis project Ga0100378, IMG submission 81535) | Groundwater microbial communities from Crystal Geyser aquifers in Utah, USA - Crystal Geyser metaG 2015-02 | ecosystem: Environmental > Aquatic > Deep subsurface > Groundwater | place: USA... | reverse complement strand
TTTCTATATCACTTGAGTCACGAACATGAACTCTCATCCAAAGAAGAGTCACAGAAATCATGAGCATATGTAAGCCGTAGATTATTATCGGTATTTGGTAGAAAAGATATAACCCTAAAAAGTGAGTTGAAAATGGCACCAGTCCGATAAGTAAAAGAAATACTGCATTTATGGATGTTAATCTATTATCTAGATTGTGAGCAAAAACAGAGGCTATGTAGTGTTGACCTCTCCAATATACATATAGAAGTGTAAAGGAAGTAGCATATATAAACAGAAGAGGTAGGATCTCAAGCAGAGAGTGGAAAAGGTTAGCTTCAGTTACAAATCGTCCTGCTATTTCTGGTACGCGAATCTCAAGTACCAAAAGCGTCATTACAATAGCAAAAATACCATCAGATAGCGCATCGAGGCGTTGTTGTTTTAACATGACTAAATTATATCATGTGGAGGAGTTGTAGAGCCTGTAAAAAGCTGTATATAAGTGGATTTCCAGAGAAGTGGATATTCCCATGCGAAATACTTGCTTTTTTGATGGATTTAGGTAGAATAACCCCTGTTATGGCAACTAAAGAATTTGCAGTTATAAAAACTGGAGGGAAGCAATACAAAGTCTCAGTTGGAGACGTTCTTAAAATTGAGAAGCTTCCAAAGGAATATAAAGAAGGAGAAAAGGTTACTTTCAGTGAGGTGCTTCTATTTGATAATGGAAAAGATACAACAGTTGGAACTCCAACAGTGGCTGGAAAATCTGTTGAAGCTCTCTTCCAAGAAGAGGGACGAGGAAAGAAGGTTATCGTAGCAAAGTATAAATCTAAGTCACGATACTACCGAAAAAATGGTCACCGACAACCATTCTATGAAGTAAAAATCTCAGCAATTAAATAATTTTAAAAAATCACCTTTAGACAAAGGTGATTTTTTTGTATATAGTGAGAAACAAAGATCCTATATTATGAGAAGTTATGGAAGAATTTTAATTCCTTTTATCATGACCACCTTTCTTGTTGGTGATGGCTATCGATCTAGATTGCAAAAGCTACAAAGTGAAGTAATAAAAAATCCACCAAAATTGGAGTATAAGAATCCTCCAGCTAAAAAGAAAAAAAGATCACCTGTTATGATCTACATCGGGAATGATACACTTCCGTATAATAGAAATCCCGTTTCAGTTAAAGAGCTTTAATAAGCTCTTTTTTATTTATATAAAAAGTAGAATAAGCGCTCCTGCTATTATTCTATACCAGCCAAAGATTTCAAATGAGTGATTTGAGATGTATCTTAGGAAGAATTTAATTGCAAACCAGGCTGTGATGGCTGAAACAACAGTACCTACAGCAAAGGCCAATAATTCACTGTTTGAAAAATTTAATCCAGTTTTCAGTAGGTCATATCCAGTAGCCCCAAGTATTGTAGGTATGGCGAGTAGGAAAGAGAATTCCACAATCTGCTTTCTTCCAATTCCAGATAAGAGTCCTCCCATAATAGTAGCTCCAGATCGAGACACCCCAGGGATCATTGCGATAACTTGGTATAAGCCAAGTAAAAATGATTGTTTGTAAGATATTGTGTCTAAAGAATTTTCAGTCTCGTCATTCTTCTTATGAAATCTCTCAATTAGAATAATCAACATACCTCCTATAAGTAATGACCAGCCCACAACCACAAGTGACTCTAGTAAGTAAGTTTTAACCACTTTGTATAGTAGTAACCCCAAAACTCCGGTCGGTATAAAGCCAAATGCTACTTTCAAGAAAAGATCTCTAGAAGAAAAGATTCTTTTGAAATAATAAATAACTATCGCAAGGATTGCTCCAGACTGAATTCCAATCTCAAACGTAGATAAAAAAGCTGTTCGAGAGAGACCAAGAATTTGACTTGTTATCATCAGATGACCGGTAGAAGAGATCGGTAGAAACTCGGTTAGTCCCTCTACAATTCCAAGTATTATAGCTGAAAAAATATCCATGTTTATAAGTATACAAAAGACAAATAAAAAAGCGACCCTATTCTGAGTCGCTTTAAGTCCTACTCGCTAAGCTCGTAGGCTTTAATTTTATTGAATACCAATCCATAAGATTCAAGCCTTTCATTTGTGACATCAAAAATTATTTTGACAGCATACTTACTGTTCTTTTTTTTGATGACAAATTTATCTCGATTCTTTGATCTACCAATACTAATTCTTCTGGGTAGATTTCCAAAGGTGATCTCCTCTAAAATTTTTCTATTGTTGGAGTTGATTAATTCTCTTTGGAAAGCAGTAAATGCCATACTGTGCTTTTCAATCTCATTTGGTATCTCTCCATTTTTAAATAATTTCATGAAATTAAAAAATTCTGAAATTGCTCTTTCTGGTGTTGTTTCCATGCTTTTAACTATTTATTTATATTATAAATACAAAAAAAATAATGTCAATATTTTAGTATTTAAAAAGCGAACCCATAAGGGTTCGCGGTGATATCAGGATATCGTCATTTTTTCATACTCAAATGTTCCTCTTCTCCCTGTCTGGCTGGCCCTGAATAGTATCTCTAGACGTTTATTAGAGCCTGTGATAGAAGCCTTGATTCCAGGGTGACCGTCTCTGTGAGTAGGCGGTTTTTTTAGGTCGCTCACCTTATGAGGGATGTGGCCAATATGAACGGATGTATCCTTCGAAGTAATACTTTTAAAAACCTCAGATTTTTTTCCTTCAATCAAGGGTCTTGACCAAGGGTGATGCTGTAAAAAGCTTTCTTTTTTCTTTTCACAAGAGATAATTCCTGAAGAGAGATTTATTAGATCTTCTATTGCAGAAGCGGCAGTACTTAAGTTGTATCGCATGGGGTTTAATTAGATCAGTTTATAATATAGACTACCTTATTATCCCTACATGTCAATATACTTGCTATATTCCATATATCTTTTAAAGTGGTAACAATGAGCCCAGAGTCAGAATTACTACTAATAGATAAGCCCTTCGGAGTTACCTCATATGATGTGATCCGTTTCTTGAAGAGAGAATACAAAGAGGGTGGGTATCCAAAGATAAAGATTGGACACGCTGGCACGCTGGACCCTAGAGCTACAGGGTTGCTTTTGATTGGACTTGGGAAAATGACAAAACAACTAACAGGGTTAATTGGAAAGTCAAAAGTTTATGAAGCAGAAATACTACTTGGGAAACAAACAACAACGGATGATCTAGAGGGGGAAATTATTTCCGAATCTGACGTGAGTAGTCTAAGTAATGATGAAATTAAGGATAAAGTGATGACTCTTGTGGGTGAACAAGATATTGCTGTGCCTGTATTTTCAGCTATAAAGAAAAAGGGGAAGGCTTTGTATAAATATGCTCGGAAGGGTCAAGATGTAGAGGTTCCCGTAAAAACTATGACGGTTCACAGTGTTGAGTTGAATAACATTAAGCGAGTTGATTCAGAGATTTATTTGAACGTGACTTTTGATGTCGGATCAGGAGCTTACATTCGGTCTCTGGCTCGGGAGCTAGGTGAGAGGCTCGGTATACCAGCGACACTTTCAACACTTAGGAGAACTTCGATAGGGGATTATAAAGTAGAAGATGCGAGAGTAATTTCTACTGAAGAGATAAAGGCTATTTTTAATAAAGATAGGGATTCTTACCCTAAAGACTCATAGGCTGCAACTATTGAAGCGGTCTCACCACGAAGGATAGTATCTGCGAGGGATACAATTTTTGCAGAGGAAGCCTTAAATAGTTCTCGCTCCTCATCTGTCCAACCACCTTCAGGGCCAACAAAAAAAGATAGGGGGTAGATCTTATCTTCTCCTCGGAAATAACTATTACTCATATCCATAATGTATACGTCTGTATGAGATGCCTTATCTAGGGCATCTTTTAGTTTGATTGGTTCGTTTATATTTGTTAGGAAGTATTGTCCAGATTGCTCTGTGGCCTCTATAGATATTTTGTTTAGTCTATCTAGATTTGCATCAGACTTAATAGTACGATCTGTCTTTATTAGGATTATGTTTTTTATTCCAAGCTCTGTTAGTTTTTGTACCATAAGTTCAGTGTTGGATCTTTTTAATAGGGGGATGTATGCAAAAATATTCTTTCTTGCATCTTCCATTGATTTTTCCTCTCGCTTGTCTAGAGCCACTGATTTCTTAGAAATCTCAGTGATTTCACCCAGGAAAGCACCTCCAGAGCCGTCAAAAAGCTCCACAAGCTCACCAATTTGTAATTTGAGTACATTGTGCATTTGATGCACTAATTCCTTGTCAGAAATGATTATTTTATCCGTCATCTCTGTAGAAGGGCTAAAGAATCTGTGTATTTTCATGATTCTAGTCTACCAAAGGCTGTAGCCTCAATATAGGTTGACTTTTTGTCAATACTATGGTAGGCTTAGTCCAAAATAATAAGTACAATAAAAACCAAATTAACAGAAAATGAAAAGAAAAATTTTCATCTTGTTTACCGCCTTTATGGCGATGGGGTTTTGGGCGAATGCTCAGAATCCAAATGTTGCTATTGATTCAGTTGCGACACATGAAAATGTGACAGTAACTGATTCAACGATTACCATCTATGGTCGTGGTGGGATTAATATTAATCCAGCTTTGACTGACCAGAGATGCCGATTCTTCTTTCGTTCACAAGACGGATTAAGTTACACAGACACCATGTACTATGTTGGGCCAACAACTCAATTTGCACTAGTTGCAAGAGGATTGTCTGAAGCCACAACTAAAAACTGGAAAATGGTGGCTCAACGTGTAGACACCACTGGAGGTCAAGATGTTGTGATAGTCGAAGTTTCGACATATTACATATCTGGTACCACCATGTGGATGCACGATCAGCCGTTCATTACCAGTGGAATTGTTTCTGATACCGGACAAACTTACGTCACTTTTGACGTAGAGTTCGATGGTCACGCAGGTTCATATGCTAGACCTAGTTACTATGATGTAGCTGTCGGCCCTTCTTCAGTTCAAATGGCAAATGACTCTATCTTCGGACAGGGGCCAAATGCCAGTGGAAGCTTAACGATTTCTAACTTGTTACCAGGACATACGTACTGGCAACAATGGATTGTTACAGATTGGCAGATTGGTGAGTTTTCAACTTATCCACCCGGAACATTTACTACGTTGTCACCAGGAGATGTTACTTATGTAATCTCTCAAGGAGGAGCAAACGCTGATTCAATTCAGATTTGTTTTGATCTCGTGAGTAATGACCAGTGGGGAAGTTATGTGTTATTTGACCCACTCTACAATATTGTAGCTAGCGGGACTTACACAGCAGATACAAGCGTTTGCGCTTGGTATGCTGCAAACATTCCAATGACGGAAGTGGATTTTACTCTAGAGGTACAGAACTCTGTATTTTTAGAAGATGTGCCTTTTACGGGTGCAACGACTGGGCTTTATAATCCAGATGTATCCATCGTGTCGATAGTCAATACAGGTTGGTACACAGCTGATGTAAGTATTGCTACCAATGCGTATGGCGGTCAAGGAGGTCAAGTATGGTTGGAGATCTCTCCAAACAATGTGCTTGGACCCTATAATGTACCGTCAGGGCCGTATGTCTTTACCGTTGGAGTTACCGGACTAAGTGTGAACTCTGTTTACGCTTTTGAGGCTTCTCTTCTGCAGACTGCTGATTCTCAGCAATCATCAGATATTGAGCCTTATGCTACGGATGTCTTGCCTGTGCCTACGTCTAATCACAACAGCACAGTCTCGTCAGCAATGTATTCATTCTGCATCACAGATGTCACGACAAGTGACCCAAATGGTGCAACGGTACATTTCCAGCTGACGAGCCAGGGTGGGATTAATCCTATTGTGTTTGATACTACGTTTGTTTGGACGGGAATTCCTTTGTGTCTTACTGTTCCTCTCAATGCGAGTTCAGGTTATAACTGGAGTTACACAGTCACAGATGTGATTGGGTCCTACCAGACTGGGGGCAGTTTCAATACTGGCCCTCCAGGAGCGAGTCCTGTAATGAATATGGGGAATGGTAACCCTGATCCAAATAGTACTTGGGCAAGTGTTGGTTTCTGGATGAATCCAGATCCTACAGACCCATCTGCTACAGGTGAGGCTACATTGAAAGTGGGTACAGCCCCAGGGCTGATAATTACCCCTGTTGATGTACGTACTGTTCCAGAAGTGGGAAACTACGCATTTGAATTTGACTATTCTCCTTTTCAGGAGGTTGGTCAAACAGTTCAACTATGGTTTACCATGGATGCGACTAATTCAAATGGTGGTTATGGTCAATTCCAGTCTAATAACTGGATGACCTTACCGGCACTTCCGGATACAACACCTGCGCCAGTTCAGCTAGATGGGGTTACAATCCTTTCACAGGATACTCTTTCTATTGGCACAACTACAGCAACTGTTATTGGTGTTATTGATGTTGGTGATTCCACCAACAATAACGTTATGCTTCATGCGGAGTATATTGTTAGCAATAATACCTTAATGAGCGGCATGGTTCCTGCTCCCATTTATGGGCAGTACACCATTAGTCTTCCAAATCTTGTTGCTGGGCAGCTTACCTATTACAGATTAGTTGCGACAGTATCAGGAATTCCAGTTGCTTATGGTGCTTGGATGTCATTTATGACAGATCAAGTACCTGTGGTGGTTCCTCCAGTTCTGGAGGGTCCTGAGGTTATAGAGAGTGATACCCTTGTGGTAAACACAACATCAGCAACTCTGGTGTTTGATCTATTCCGTGGTGACTCAACTGGCTTGTATTTTGATGTGAAATATTCTCAATCGGGACCAGAAATGTTTACTACTGTACAACCCTTTCCTTTGAACGGAATGTATACTGTGAACTTGAGTTCGTTAATTGATGGGACACTTACTTTGTATCAGTTAAGAATTTTGGATAACCAGAACAACGTCCTAGTTTTAGGGCCGGTTAGACAATTCATGACTGATGCTGCCATAGTGGTGATTCCTCCAGTTTTGGAGGGTCCTGAGGTTATAGAGAGTGATACAGTTTCAGTGGACTCAACGTCTGCGATTCTGCATTTCAATCTGACAGCTGGTGACTCAACGGGAGTCACTCAACAGATGGAGATTACTCAGGGGCAAGCAAGTGTGTTTACATCACCATCTGCTGTAACAAGTGGCTGGTATACGGTATATGCAACTTCTTTGATGAGTAGTACATTTACTTCATGCAGGATAATACTCTCTGACCAAAATGGTCCGTTGGTATATGGTCCGTGGGTGACGTTTATGACTGACGCTGGTCCTGTTGTGGTTGATCCACCTGGGCCAACTGACTCTGTTCAGGTAGGCGCTCATTATGTTGAGGCGGTGTTCCACAATGGAGCATCTGTTAGTTGGGTAATCAACCGTAACGGCATTGAAAATGTTCAAGCCTATGCGGGTTGGGGAGTTTTCTCTCCAAACGAAAACCTGACTCCTGTGCAGGATGTAATCCTTAACGAGTCATACTTCTTTACGTTTCCCGCTCTTTCAGCGGAGACAACGTATATCTACAAGCTTTTTATTACTGTAGATGGGGTGCCGGATGAGGCAACAACAGATGTATACTGGCTTTCAACAGGACCTAATGGTATAGAAGAAATTCTTGCCAGAAATCCTGATGTAGAAGGTACAGTTGTTGATATTCTTGGAAGAACCACGAAGCGAATTAAGCTTCGGGAGCTTATCCGAGAGAATTCTGGTTTCAAAGGAATTGTCTTTTGGACTGATTTGGATGGAAATACAGTAAAGGTTCTTGCAAAGTAAGCAAGAACCAAAGGGTGGGACAATTTGTCCTGCCCTTTTTTAATATATTATTTAAATATCAGATCTGTGTCTAAATGCTTGCTCGAACGTATCTTTGTCTGAGTATTCAATCTCAAGTCCAGTAGATAGGCCTCGGCCTAGATGAGAAACTTTAAGATCGTTATTCTTGGTTAAAGTTTCTAATTTATTTTTTACGTACTCTTCAGTGTGTTCACCTTGAGGTGTGGCAGATAGAGCAAAAATAATTTCAGAAAGTGAATCTCGTTTTATTTTCATCTCAACAATTGCCCGGAGTTCATTTATTCGGATAAGTTGCTCAGGATTCTCAGCTAGGTAGGGAAGTGAACCGCCAATAACAAAGTAGTTTCCATTGTACACCTTCATTTTTTCAATATTTTGCAAATCAGTATCTTTCTCTACTATTAGAAGTTTTGTTTTGTCACGATTAGGGTCTCGAGCGATAAATGATGTATTTGAGTTTTGGTTATCTGCAATAAAAAATTGGTAACTCTCTTGGCAGATCTTTGTATTACTTCTTGTTTTCTGAATTTCAGTTATAAGTTGGTTTACATATTCAGGTCGAGCCTTTAATAGGAAATAGACAAAACGCTTTGCCTGCCTTTCGCCGATTCCTGGAAATTTACGAAATATTTGTGCTAATTCGTCTATGCTGCTCATAATTAGAAATCATCAAGTGAGGCGCTATTATTTGCAAACGCCGCCATGTCACTTTTTTCAAGAGAAAGAAACGTACTTGTCTTCTCATCAAAGAACAGATCAACTTTTCCAACTGGTCCGTTTCGGTGTTTTTCAATTAGAATTTCAGCCATACCTGTATTCTCTTCATCAGATCGAGATCCCATTCTATCTTCTCTGTGAATGAACATAACTACATCGGCATCCTGCTCGATAGATCCAGAGTCTCTAAGGTCAGATAGACGTGGCTTTCCTCCGCGTGATTCTACGGCACGTGAGAGCTGTGACAGGGCTAAAACAGGAGCATCTACCTCACGAGCAAGAGCCTTTAAGGATCGAGAAATTTCTGTAACTTGGTTAACCATAGAGTCATAATTTTTTCCTGCTGACATAAGCTGCAAGTAGTCAACGACAATTAGCCCAAGGCCATGTTCTGACTTCAAACGTCTACAAACTGCTTTCATCTTTGTAATTGAGTTTCCAGCCATATCATCAATATATATAGGGGCACGAGAAAGAGTATCTAGAGCATCTCTAATTTTTTCAAAATCGCTTTCTTGTTTAATTTTTCCTGTTCGAAGATTCCATGCATTTACCTGAGATTCTGCAGAAAGCATTCTCTGTGTCAGCTGGTTAGCGCTCATCTCAAGAGAGAAAATTGCGACAGGGATATTATGCTTCGTAGCAGCATGGCGAGCCATATCCAAAGCAAGAGTGGTCTTACCCATGGAAGGACGAGCAGCAAGAATTATAAGATCTGAAGGTTGTAAACCAGACAGCATGTTGTCCAGTGCAGGGTAGCCAGTAGGTACTCCACGGATACCATCCTTTGAATCCTGAAGTTTCTCAAGTTGTTCCCAAGTTTCCTTTAGTGACTCCTTAATAGATATAAATTTGGCCCCTTTTGGATTTCCTGTGATTGAGAATATCTGCTTTTCTGCTAGGTCAAGAATTTGATCAACCTCGGTTGTGTCATCGTTGAATCCAAGCTCTACAATTGCGTCAGCTGCATTAATAAGGGATCTAAGTATAAATTTTTTGTGAACTATATTTCCATAGTGCTTTACATTTGTTGCAGCTGGAACCGTATTCGTAAGCTCGATAAGATAACCTCTTCCACCCACAGCTTCTAACTCTTTCTTCTCTTCAAGTTTTGTTGCAACAGAAACAAGATCAATCGGTTCAGATTTGTTAGTTAGATCAAGCATTGCTTTAAAAATTATCCTATGCTTTTCACTATAAAAAACTGCAGGTACAAGAAGGTCTACAACCTCATGAATAGCGTCTGTACGAAGCATAATAGCCCCAAGCACAGCTTGCTCACTCTCTAAACTATGGGGTGGAATACGCCCTTTTCTCCCTGTTTCTGACATTGGTGTAATTCTAGCATACTGGTTGCAGTAACATTTTTTATATTTCTAACAAAAGACTGCAAAACCTGTGGACAAAGAATCTTTATAAGATAGCTGTTGCAAACTAAGGTTATTTATGGGATATTAATAATCTAGTTCTTTTTAAAAGTCACGGAGGTCATAGGGGTAAGGATGATTCCAGAAGGCTACTAAACTTCAATGAGTGCAAAAAACTTATTTGAAAGTGGAATAATTCTTTTAGATAGCACTCAGGACGCCAAACTCTCTCAAGTTAAAGCTTGTGGGCCTCCGCCAACATATGGTCGGGAATAGAATCTGTTTGAATTTTTTGCGGGCCCCCGTAGTTCATCAGGCTTTATACCCCGACCTCCATATCGACCCTTGGACAGATTAATGCTAATCAAAAGGTGATTTTGAATTATCTCAACCCAAGGACTTTAGGGCTCCACGCGTAATGTGTGGAGTTTTTTATATGACTATTGACATATTATTAATGTATAGTAATATTAGGGAAAATGTAAAATCACAAAATTATAAAGAATGAAAGCTATAGGATTTTTCTTAATGTTAAATTTCATTTTTCCATCTTCTTTTATTGAAGATGTAAAAATTGAAAGGGTTTCTGAAAACAGCAGTTTAAGGATCCAGGATAATTATAGTGGAAGGAATAGTAGTCGAGCCTTTCGGCCTGTAACAAAGTACATCGTTCTACATACGACTGAATGCTCGAGTGATCAATCCAGTCTAAATGGTGTTAGACCAAAGGGTAAGTGTAACTATTTGGTTAGAAAAGATGGTCTGGTTTATCGAATCATTGATAAGAATAAAATTTCAACTCATGCAGGAGTATCTGTTTGGGATGGAGTTTATGGTTTGAATGAAAATGCTATCGGTATAGAGGTGGTTGGGTCATATCTGAAACCTATTACTTACGCCCAAAAAGTTGCATTAAAAGAGCTAATCAGACAGTTGCAGAGTATCTACAATCTAGATGACACAAAAGTTGTGACTCATTCTATGGTTGCATACTCTAAGCCAAACAAATATCACTCAGTCCCTGTTAGGGGTCGGAAGAGATGTGGCTCGCAATTTGCGGGTAGCGAACTTAGAAGTCAATTGGGTTTGAGTAACACCTTTGCTTATGACCCTGATATGAAAGCTGGGAGGGTTAAGTATCAAGCAGACCCATATCTGAATAGACTTTATACCGGGTCAGCAGCTTGGACTAAAGGCTCTTCAATTAAAGTCAAGACAGAGGATGATCATATTGAGGCTGACGGTTTCAGAGAAATACCTAAAGACGGTAAAACTGCTTGGGCAATAGCTGGTGTAGAGAATAATATCTCTACAACAATTTACTTTTTCCCAGATGGTAGAGTCGAGACTGGCAATAATCTTGATAAGTCTCAGCTTGAATCATTACCTACTGGTACGAAAGTATTGGTTGGATATATATATGGAGGAAAGATTAAAAAAGGTAGAACTGCCTACAAGGTCGTGGGCAGGAAATGGAATTACCCTTCCACTTTCTATCGAAAACCAGATGGCACAATTTTGTCTGGTGATGGAGTAAGTGAGAAGGAGATCCCAAGCGGATCAATTGTTTTCTTTCAAAAGTGGAGCTCATAAGAGCTGTGCTTCGAAAAGCCTCACCAATTGGTGGGGCTTTTTTATTTATCTTATTTTGATACAATACTTTCATGTCTAAAAAAATACTTGTATCAGCTATTCAGCCTTCAGGGCAACTACACCTAGGAAACTATCTTGGGGCAATGAAACAGTTTGTGGAATTACAGAATACTCACGATGCTTATATATCAGTTGTAAATTATCACGCACTTACAACGGTTCAGAATGCAGAAGATTTAAAAAAATACACCAGAGATGTAATCTTGGATTATTTAGCTGTCGGCCTGGACCCTGAAAAGATTACGCTTTTTGTTCAATCAGAGATTCCGGAGCTTCCTGAATTAACATGGATATTCAACTGCTTGGTTACGATGCCATGGCTAGCTAGAGCTCACTCATTTAAAGATAAGACAGAGAGGGGAATCGAGGCCTCTGTTGGTTTGTATGATTATCCAGTACTTATGGCGGCGGATATTCTGATGATGGATGCTACTGTGGTTCCAGTTGGAAAAGATCAAGAGCAGCATGTAGAAATGGCAAGAGAGGTTGCGAGAAAGTTCAACAACCACTATGGGGACACTTTTGCAGAGCCAGAAGCTATGATCCTCAAAGAAGTCGCTGTTGTACCTGGTGTGGACGGACAGAAAATGTCTAAATCATACAACAACACTATTCCACTTTTTGGTACTGACGCAGAAATTAAAAAAGCTGTAATGAGTATTGTTACAGATAGTAAGGAACCAGAAGATAAGAAAAACCCTGATGATATAATTGTTTATCAAATTTACAAACTCATTGCTTCAGACAATAAGATTACTGAAATGAAAAAAGGCCTAGAGGATGGGGGTCTTGGGTATGGAGTTGCTAAGAAAATGCTCCTTGAGGCAATTCTAGAATTAATCACTCCCATGCGCGATCAGAGAGCTAGATTTGAATCAAATCCAGAATTAGTAGATAAAATATTAGAAGAAGGTAGAGAGAAGGCTCGTAGAGTAGTTGAAGTAAAAATGAAAGAGGTAAAAGAAAAAGTGGGCTTGTAAAAAATAAATTATAATTAAAATAAAAATATGAAAAACATCACAAAAATAACTATAGCGACAGGATTATTGGCTGTCATAGCTATTTTTGGCTCTATATCTTCAAGCCAAAATCTTTCAAATCAACAAGCAGCTACTATCAGGGTCTTTAAAAAGACTATTGATACTAAGACGGGCGAAGTTAATAAAACATTTTTTAGTAGAATAGAAGATCTTTTTAAGAAGAAGAGAAAAAAACCAACAGCTATAAACGAGGGTCGGCCAAGAGCTCCAGCTCCTCCTGCTCCAAATTCATGTGACCAATATGAATTCGACCTACAGTGGGGGTCAAACGGCTGGTCAAACCCCGGTGAATTCGTTTATATATCAGGTTTGTCAGTTGATACATTCGACAATGTTTATGTCTCAGATCAGGCTGGATACCGAGTCCAAAAATTTGATTCAAATGGGAATTACATATCCCAAATTGGTGGCATTCCTTCATCTCAGATATACAACCCATATTCTGTTTCTGTCGATAATAATAATAATGTTTATATTTCAGACAGTAATCCTTATAAGATACAAAAATTCGACTCAAATGGAAATTACATAACCCAATGGGGAACACAAGGTTCTGGTAATGGGCAGTTTATTCTACCCATGGATGCTGCGGTGGATTCAAATAATAATATCTATGTTGTAGATCTTAGTAACTACAGAATACAAAAATTCGACTCAAATGGAAATTACATAACCCAATGGGGAACCCAAGGTTCTGGTAATGGGCAGTTTTCAGGGCCTAGTGATATTGCTATTGATCAAGATGGCTATGTTTATGTGGCAGATACTGGTAACTACAGAATACAAAAATTCGACTCAAATGGAAATTACATAACCCAATGGGGAACACAAGGTTCTGGTAATGGGCAGTTTTCAGGTAACACAAATTATTTGTCTTCGCCATATGGTATTGGTGTTGATCCACATGGTGATATTTTTGTAACTGATGGTGGTAACTACAGAATACAAAAATTCGACTCAAATGGAAATTACATAACCCAATGGGGAACACAAGGTTCTGGTAATGGGCAGTTTTCGGATACCTTTAATGTTGTAAGTGATTCTGATGGCAACATTTATGTTGCAGATAGAGGTAACTATAGAATACAAAAGTTTAAACCTGATTGTGGTGGAGACATTATTATAACAAAGGACGCACAGCCAAATACAAACCAGGATTTTACTTTCTCAAGAAGCTTTGGCTCAAATTTTATATTGGATGATGATAGCGATCCTTTTTTTGAGAACATTATCGAATTTAATAATCTATTAGATGGTCAGTATACAATATCAGAATTGTCATCACCTGGATATGTACTAAGCTCTATAACATGTGATGACCCTTCAGGAGGCACAATAATCGATCTTGTTAATGGATCTGTTGTAATAGATTTAGTTGATGAGGAGACGATTACATGTAATTTTGTGAACGAGGAGTATGTTTTAGCTTGTATTGTCCCACCTTCAGACATGATCAGCTGGTGGACAGGGGACATGGATGCAAGCGATCATCTATCTCTAAATAACGGAGCGCTACAAAATGGGGTAAGTGTTCAAGCTGGAAAAGTTGAAAATTCTCTCTACTTTGACGGTGTAGATGATTATGTAAGGGTTGCAAATGGTCCGAGCCTTACTCCGTCAACAAATGAATTCACTTATGATTTTTGGTTAAAAACAGAAAATGGTGTTTTAGGAGAGAACGCTCTTATCTATAAAGACAAAGAATACTCTGTTTGGACTCAGGGTGAAAACATAATATTTGAGGTTGTCCACCCCATACTTGGTGTAAAGAGGATACACTCTCAAGATTACACCTTCCCATATGATCAGTGGAACTTTATCGCCGTTACATATAATGGTGCAGATGAGGAAATGAAAATATTTGTTAATGGTGAATTTGTACCAACGTTGGTTACGCTGAATAATACATATGGAGCTTTCCCATCATCAATAATAAGCACTTCTGCTGATGTTAATTTTGGTATGAAGGAGATTGATCCCTCAACAGCTTTCAAAGGTTATATGGATGAGATTGAATACTTTGATAGGGTTTTGAGTGCATCAGAATTAGAAGAGATTTATATTTCTAATGCTGACGGCAAGTGTAAATAATTATCATAAAAAAGTGGGCTTGTAAGCTCGCTTTTTTGGTGGTAAGTTTGAATAAAGAAAATAGTTATGCCAAAGACAAATTTGAGTGATATCTTAGTACATGGTGATGATTTCACGATACGTTCGTTGAAAGATATCAAGCATGAAGATGTAAAACGGTTTGAGCAAGTCAGATTAAGACAGCAAGAATCTGAATCAAGGAAATATCCAAACTGGGATAAGTTAAAGTCCTTTAGGATTTTCCCTGGCCAAATCAAAAACTACAGACAATGAATGCACCAAACAAAGATGGAGAAGGGTTTAACTTCCCGGGGGCACTTGTATTGATAATCATGGCGATTTTTTATGGATTATTGTTGTTTTTTAAGAAAATTTTAAAATTCTCCCTCAAGATCATCGATGTATTGTTTTATTTAATAATAGGGTTTCCATTTAGAACTCTATTTTAAGAGCAGGTTTTAGCCTGCTTTTTTAAACAAATATAAGATTGACAGTAAGTATAAAATTATGTAATATCATACAAAAATTAGAAATGGCAGAAGATAAAGAAACAGAGAAAAAGAAAGAGAGAAAAGATCTAACCCCTGAAGAGAGGAGAAACCATGTTGACTCCAGAGGACTAGATGGGGTGTTTGTAAAAGCAATGCATGACATAGCGATGTTCTTCTTTGGTCCATTTGTAAGAGATAAGGATAAAAAGGATGCTTCAGACAAAAAAAAGAATTAGATTCATAAAAAGGGCAGAGTATCCAATTGCAGTGATCATTCTGGTCCTTTACATGGGGATGGTTGTAGCTGATTGCATTAGGTACCCGTTTGAAAAAAGATAAGACAAATTTTGCCAAAAGGCCCTATTACAGGGTCTTTTTTAATAGAAATCATCTTTGACAAAAAGCCATATTCGTGCTAATATTTAGCAAAATATTAACCAAAACTAAATAAATGAAGGAGTTTTTTGAAAATGTAAAATATACATTTAGTAATTACAGGAAAGCAATTCTAATTATTCTTTCGTGTATAGCGCTTGAGCAGACAATATTTATACTTATCCCATATTACATGGGTGAGATTGCAGATGTTTTGATGGGCGGAGAAGGATTGGATTACTTTTATCAATCTTTTCCGTACATAGTCGGAATTCTTCTCTTGGGAATACTGTCGAGATTTATTTTTTGGCAGCGAGAGAAGGCTGAGATAAAGTATCTGTCCTTTGATTTAGGTAGAAATAACTTTATGACGGGTATCATACATCATATGGGTCTGTCCGGTGGACAACATATTTCAGAGAATTCTGAAAAAAGGAGAAGTACTATATCTCGCGGAACAGCATCAGCCACAACTCTGAGTCAGATGTTTTTCTATGAGATTCTACCGGATATTATTAAAACCATAATTGTTTTCATCGCCTTATTTATTTTCAGTCCAGTTATTGGAGGCGTTGTGTTTCTGGTATTTAGCATTAATTTGGTCTTACAGATCAGGATGACAAGCAGATTAATGCCGGACTTTGATAAATGGCAGAAGATGATGAAAAAGCAAGACAAGATTGCTGGTGAGCATTCAAAAAATATTATGCTTACAAAGAATTTTGGTCAAGAGGAAAGAGCAAAGAGGGAAATAGAAGAGGTTTTTTTAGAAACAGATAACCATGCCAAGAAGATATGGTACACGTTTATGAAAAAGCTAATTACTATCAATTCTTCGGTTCCTCTGGCAAGAGGTCTTGCAATGGTGATACTTGCATATCAGGTGCCAATGGGAATGATGACAATAGGTGAATACTTTTTCGTTATCATGTGGGTAAACATGTCTATGTCACAAGTCATGAGAGTTCAGTACTTTCAGAGACGTATCATGAAGCTACTTCCAGCATTTAGAGATCTTAAGAAAGAGTATGAAGTGAAAGGTGATATCGAAGTAGTAAAAAATCCAATATCTGGGATTATCCAACATGGGAAAATCGAATTCAGAGATGTATCATTTAGTTATAAGAATAACGACAATGCTCCAGGGTTGAAAAGTGCCTCTATTACAATTTTGCCAGGTCAAAAGATTGGCATAACAGGAGCTTCCGGTGCAGGTAAGAGTACGTTTATCAACTTACTTCTTCGAAATTTTGACCCAGAATCTGGCTTGATTGAGATCGATGGTAATGATCTTCGCCTACTCGACCTTGAAGAGTATAAGAGTACTTCAATTGGGTATGTATCTCAGGATAATCTTTTGTTTGATAAGAGCGTTCGCTACAATGTTGCATATTCTGGTAATAATATTTCTGACAAGGAGATAATTAAAGCTCTGAAGATTGCCAATTTGCATGATCGAATTATGAAGCATAAAGATGGCTTGGATGCTCAAATTGGTGAGAGAGGAATCAATCTCTCTGGAGGTGAGAAGCAAAGGCTTTCAATTGCCAGAGCTGTGGTAAAGAGTCCAAAGATTTTGATCTTTGATGAAGCCACGTCTTCTGTTGACTCTCAAAATGAAAAGGAGATTCAAGACACTCTTGATAGAGCCTCAGAAGGAAAGACCATGATTGCTATAGCTCACCGCCTGCCAACTATTCAGAACGCAGACATGATACTCTTCTTTGATGAAGGAAGAATTGCTGCAGCAGGAAGTCATGAAGAGCTACTTCAGCAGTCTGAGAAGTATGCTGAGCTTTGCAGCTTTCAATCATTGAAGGTTGTTTAGTTTGAAATTGAAGATTGAAACGGAGGCCAGTTGGTCTCCGTTTTTTTTATTAATTATTTTTTAAAAATCTATTAAGTGTTAATAAGATCTAAATTAATTATCTATACTTGCTATAATAATTATACAAACTTCAGCCTCATTCATATTTTTGTAAAAACTAATGAAAGATTTCCTAAAATTTTTTTTAATATTAGATAAGCGATATAGAAGGATAGTCGCTTTTCTTATTTTTTTATCATTAGCTAATGAAGCTTTCGGTATTTTGCTTCCATATTTTTCAGGAAAAATAGTTGATGAGATATCTAATAAAACTTTAACATCGTTCATACCTGTTGCGTCTTTAGTTTTAGGTTATCTATTCATGATGTTTATACAGAGTTTAATTTCCCATTTTCAAGGTCAGCAAGAAATAAAGAAGTTTATATTTGACTTTAGACCTGATGTTTTTTTGATAGGTATTAAGAACTTCTTTAGTTTTTCTGCGGGAGACCATACACAAGGAAATTCACATAAGAAGGCTTCGATAATGAGAGAGGGTGTTAGTGCTAGTCAGCAGCTAGTAAATATAATGTTTTATCAGGTGATACCGTTGGTTTTTAGAGTTACAGTACTTTTGGTGGCACTATCGTTAATCAAGCCAGTGTTTATGTTTATTATACTGGTTTCTTTGATTATAAATGTGGCTCTTCAGACAAAGTTAACATCTGGCATGATGAAAGATTTTGATACCTGGGAATCTAAATCAAAAGAAAGACATAAAATGCTTGGCGAGCATATTAGAAACGCAGATTTGACTAAGAATATTGGAGCAGAAGATATAGCCTCAAAGGATGTAATGTCTTACATAAAAGATGCCGAGAATTATGGTAAAGAGCTATGGGTTAAGTTTGATAGAAAGCTAAATATAATTGGGTTACTGAATCCTATAACTATTGCTGTAATATTTTTCACAGCATCTTGGCAAGCTTATCTTGGCTCAATATCTATTGGTCAATTTCTTATGGTTGTAGCTTGGGGAGGAATGGCTACTGCAAATCTTAGAATGGTGCAGTGGTTCCAGAGGTCAATTATGCAGTCACTGCCATCCTTTAGAGATTTCAGGAAACAACTTAGTGAGAAGTCTAGCCTTGTGATGTCAGAAAATCCAATCAAAGGAGCTCTGTCTGAAGGTAAAATTGAATATAAAAAGGTCTCGCATTCGTATCTAAACGATCCAGAGAAAAACTTTAAAATGAAAAGTATCTCTCTTGCTATTGAGCCAGGTCAAAAAGTTGCTTTTGCAGGGGTATCTGGATCTGGTAAAAGTACACTTGTTAAACTACTACTACGAAATTTTGACCCAGAAAAAGGCCGGGTACTCATAGATGGACAAGATTTAAAAGAATTAGATTTAAAAGATTATTTATACAACATAGGTTATGTTAGTCAGGAGACGAGACTATTTGACTCAACAATAAAAAGTAATCTTACTTATGGATTAAGAAGAAGAGTAAAAAAAGATGAGCTGTTAAAAGTTCTAGACATGGCTAATTTAAAGAAGAAGATTCTAAGTTCAAAAAAAGGCTTAAATTCAAAAATAGGAGAACAGGGAATACAGCTCTCTGGAGGTGAAAGACAGAGGTTAGCTATAGCTAGAGCTATGTTACGTAATCCTAAAATATTAATCTTTGATGAAGCTACAAGTAGTTTAGATGCAATAAACGAAAGTGAAATACAAGATGCTATTGATAAGGCTTCAAAGAATAGAACCTCAATTATGATTGCCCATCGTCTATCAACTGTATTAAATGCTGATAAGATATTCTTTTTTGAAAAGGGGAGATTGGTTGCAGAAGGCACTCATCATGAGCTTATTCTGAAGTCGGATAAGTATAAAAAACTTTGCTCACATCAATATTTAGATGTAACTTAAAAATAAAAGCCCTGCACAAGTGCGCAGGGCTTTATTGATACACAACTTAGTACCAAAATAAATAGTTTGTGTTGACTCCAGGGTCTCTGGTGCCAGTTACTACAACTTTTCCTGAGGCATTTCTTTTAGAAACAGCTCCGTAATTAGGGCCACCATCGAGAACGAAGATATGCTTTGTTCTTGATTTAACAGATCCATCTTTATAGTTTCTATTTAACCCGAGAACAATATCTATTACTTTAGGATAGCTATACTTTTCGTAAAAAATAATAATTCCTTGCTGTTTACCAGCCAACGGAACACTATTATTACTAGGAGTGAGTCTGTTAATCAGTACGCGATCTACTCTTCCAATTGAATTTGGAATAGTCTTTCCTTTGTTGTAAACAACTGGCAGGAAAAACATTGTCCCTTTGTTCTTTTTGATCTTGTCATATTGATTGTCAAAATCAGGAATTTCATTGTAGTGGGTAAAGGTGAGACCTCGACCAGCCACTATTATTCCATAATCACGGGGTATTCCATCTCCAACCGGAATTCCATCCGCAAGAGATTTACCTTGCATAAGTACAGGGGTCGACCCTGTGGTCATGCCGTCTGGTGTTATGGCCATACCTTTCACACGCTTGTGCATGTCTTCCATAGACATATTGCCACGAAAGAATTCTGGATGAGTCTGGTTTGTAACCATTTTCGCATCGTACACATCCCAGAATTCACCAACTGTGTCGCCTTTGTAGACTACATAGTACATAAGCTTTCCATTTTCAAACTTAAAATCAGATGGCTTAAATTCTGTCTTGTGCTTCTGACTAAAAGAGTTCAGAGCAGTAGAAATCACTAAAATTATTGTGAGTAACTTTCTCATTAGTTTTGTTTTTGTTCAACTTAATCAAACAGTATCATGAATATTAGTTTATGTCAATGTAAAGAAAATGCCCCGCCAAATTGACGGGGCACTGTCTTAGTAAGCACTAAGAACGTTTCATTTTAGAACACAGGAATCCCTCACATATAGTATGGGTAACTCCATCGATCACCTTGGTGTCATAATCTATAAGAACATTTGTTTTTCCAAGTTTCTCATCAAATCTTGGAATTACATCAAGTATTCTTTTTCCAACCTGAATCTTTGCGCTTCCTTCGAGCCAGTCTTTACTACTTGGAGACGAGAGCATTAGCCCTCTGTGGTCAAAATAAAAATGAGCGTCAAGAGTGTCGCAAGGCTCTATACATGCCTTATACGAAAGCTCTATGCCATCCGAGTTTCCCTCAAGAATTACTACAACAGCAGATACATATGAAGGGTAGTGACTTTTTAGATAATCACCAACTTCAGAAGAAAAACTGTTAGCTAGAGTGCTCCGAAGAGCTTCTGCTGTTGTGTCTCTTTCTGAAAGACTTTTTGAGATAATGGTGCTTGAACCGTAAGATTCAATCTTTGTCTCTGCGTTATTATTATTCATCGCAAAAGCGGTTATACAAACAATTGCAATACAAACTAAAGCAATTAATAACTTTTTCATGTGCTAGATTTTGGTTAAATTTGTATAAATACTAGCACATATATGCATATATGTCAATGTTAATATATTCAACATATATTAATGATATAATTTGATTATATGAAAATACTTATAACTTATGTTGCCTCGTTCATTTCATTTCTAGTTATTGATTTGATTTGGCTGGGATTAATAGCTAGACCTATTTATCAAAAGTATATTGGTCAGTTTTTGGCAGAACAAACAAAGTGGGGAAGCGCCATTGTTTTCTATTTATTATTTGTTGCTGGGATTGTATATTTTGCTACATGGCCAGCTTTGCAAGACGGCTCAATTCTAAAAGCTGTTGTAAATGGAGCATTGATCGGATTCTTGGCTTATATGACATATGAGCTTACAAACCATGCTGTTATTGCTGGTTGGCCGTGGCAAATCGTAATAGTTGATATCATATGGGGAACAGCTCTGGGAGCACTCGTTGGAGGTCTTGGTTATTACTTCACAAAATTAATTAGTTAAATTACATAAAAAATATTAAAATGATATTAATACACACGAAACTCCTTAGTTTTTATAGAGTTATTAATTTAATTAAAAAAGCAGGGCTAGAAACCCTGCTTTTTTTGTAGACAAATTGTCCACAAATCCCGTTATGCATCTTTGAATTTAAGATTTAACATCCTAGTCGATACTGTGATCAGAGTCATAAGAATAACCATCATTATGACTGGAGTTATATCTACCCAGATGGATGCTTTTACTGCTTCAAACACATAACCGAGTATGAAAAGTGCCATACTAAATGATGTCATTCCCACGGCTATCAAAACACCAATCATTTCTCTTCTTGGATTGAGGTAAAAGTAGAAGGCACCCAGCAAACCAAAAATTATTTGAACTGCTGCTGTTACTTCTTCGTTTCCTTCATATCCAAGATGCCAACCTGCGTACCTTACAAGAATGTAAACTAGTCCTATTGGGACAAGTATCGCCTTTAAAAATGTATACTTTTTCATGTTCTAGATTTATTTATAATAAATATTACAAATTTTTATGACACTGTCAACGATCTTTTTCTTATTGTTTCAACTTGTATGAATTTGGACATATATAAATAAAAAACCTTCTCTATAAGAAAAGGTCATCAATAAGTATTTTGTGTTTCGATCGCACTGCAAGTAGTACTAGAGAAAGAACACACCCTGAAATAAGTACAGTCTTTGCTCCGCTACCGGAGACAAAATTAGTCAGTATTTCTGAGGGAAATACAGTGGCAAGCACTATTAGAGCATTAAATACGCCAGCTGCAAACATAGTTGCAATGAGGAACATTCCAGCAAGTTGGAATACTCTGTTTAGAATTATGGCTGCTGTTTCAAGAAATAACAAAAACAGACCAAGTAGAAAAAAGAGAAGGGCAGATATTTGAGTTTCTGCCATCAATGCAACACTGGGATCAAATCTTGAGCCAGATAGTCTGGCTAAGAGCTTAAGAGATAGAAGTACGATAAATACATGCAGTATCCAGGTGTAATCCTTTCCTTGATTCGAATTTTTCATAGGTTCTTTTTTAAAAATCCTATATGTCTTTATGTTTGTTGTCAAATGTACTGTAAACATATATAATTGGGTTACCAATGAAGCCGGATGATAACGGTGGAGGTGCTACAAATATATAAAAAGTGCCTATCGCGAGATAGGAATTAGGGTGGCACCGCGGATCTACTTCGTCCCTACAGATTATTAGTTTAATTTGTAGGGTATTTTTTATGAGAATAGACAAAACTGGTTGGAATTTAGTAAATCAAATTA